>ENA-UEOZ01000109-UEOZ01000109.1-human-gut-metagenome-genome-assembly--contig:-NODE-109-length-67341-cov-6.990396_pt1 | contig 67341 bp, 58 predicted proteins | sample MGYA00242898_ERZ507912 | MGnify/ENA primary metagenome ERZ507912 (study PRJEB26167, sample SAMN06115410) | human gut metagenome | host: Homo sapiens | place: China:Chongqing | collected 2016-04-27... | reverse complement strand
TCTGCTGATGACCCAGGGGCCGGACGTAAACAGGCCTAATGCGACATTACGAATGTGATAGTTGCAAAGCCTGCGACATTAGTCGCGGGTTGTTTACGTTGAGTGACGCAAGCGCCACCGTTCCCATGTAGCGGCTGATCAGAACGCCGTCGGCCACCATATAACTCATGATAAAAAGGGACATGAGCATGCGCGGCAGCGTAAACCGCAGCTGCCGCGCAATTGTGAAATGTTGGCCAAGAATAGAGTTCGTCGGACGCATAGAAAAGCGCAGAATGGTCTGACCTCCGGAAGAGGTAAGTTCTCTGTCTGCTACTTTAACGAACTCTTTGGTTTGCAGCTAAAGGTGCGCTTGGATTGAGACGATAGAGCAAGGAATCAATCCTGGTTTCGGTGTGAGTCTCTCAAAATCAAGTCCAAACCGATTTCAGCCAGGTTCAGATCACTGTTTTCACAAGCTGCTCAGAGTTGTCTCAAAACTCAATGTTTTGTCCGTCATTGGGGATGAACAGGCGATTCAGATTATTTTCACGGGCAAATTTTCGCAGCAAGGGGCGAGTGACTGTCGCATGCGAGACGCCTTCGACATGCGTGGCGATAACGTCAATTTCGGGAAAACGCCGCATAAGGGAACGCACGTCGTATTGATTCATGATCAACAGATGTCCAAGTGGAAATTGGGCGCCCGCGGCATTAACCGCGACGACTCCGGGCGTGTATTTTTCTATTGCGTCGACAACGTATTGGCAATAGATGGTGTCTCCGGCGAGATAAAAACGCGTTTTTTCAAGGTTGCTTTCAAAAACGACGCCGGAAGCTTTTTCGCTGACACCGAAGTCCCGGTAGCCGTCCATAGTTACAAGATTGCTTGAGCCATGATCACAATCGGTACGAAAAAGACGAATGCCGTTGAAATCCGTACCGGAATCTGCAAGAACGCGTACGTCCGTAAAGCCCAAACCACTGAGAATCTTTGCCTCCTGAACGCTCTGAGAAAACAACGGAAGTTTTTTTGGCAGTAATTCAGCTGCAGCTTTGTCGAAATGATCAAAGTGAAGATGGGTCACAATGACGGCATCAACGTTAAACAAATCTTGAATCGGGCAAGGCAGATCGCAATCCGGATTGCCGCGACCAGTGCTGGTGGTGTCTGGGACAGCCGGATAGGTACCTTGAGCTGAAAGCATCGGATCAATCAAAAAACGCCGGTTGGCAAATGTCACGATGCTGGTGGCGCTGCGTATTTGTTGAAATTTCATGGTGTTACTCCTACAAAAGAGTTGCCGGTATTGGCAAGAGACATCATAAAATCTATAGTTACTGTAGCTTCAAGTATTGTGGAGAACGAGATGAAAATCGGTGAATTGGCGCAAAGGACGGGATGCCCTGTGACCAGAATTCGCTTTTATGAACAAAAAGGTCTATTGCCTGAACCAAGACGCAGTATGGGAGGACAGCGCAACTACTCTCAGGAAGCGGTAAAACGGTTGGAATTTATTACGACTTGCCGCGCCAACGGCATGAAGCTCGAATGCATCGAGCGCTTTATTGAGTTTGAACAGGATCCGTCCAAGGGAACAGAGTGGCTTCTTGAACGCGTTGACGAATATTTGGAACAGGCAAAGGTGTATCGCGAGCAGCTTGACCGAGCGGAAAAGTATCTTCGACACTTACGTGAACAGTTTCCCAAGTCTGTACTGGCAGAAAAGACGCACAAACACACGCGTGCCGCTAACACGAAAGAGGACACGCGTGAGACCAAGCCGCAAGACGAAGTGATCAAAGGTTTTTGACAAAGAGGGCACGAATTGCATTCAAGATAGCAAGAATCATGACTCCCACGTCAGCAAAAATTGCCATCCACATGTTGGCCAAGCCAACAGCTCCCAGCAAAAGACACAGGACCTTGATGCCGATAGCCAGCCAGATGTTTTCCTTGACAATGCGAAGACATTTACGAGAAATCTTGATGCCTTTGGCAATTTTTAGAGGATCGTCATCCATGAGAACGATATCTGCAGCTTCAATGGCCGCGTCTGATCCCATGGCTCCCATCGCAATGCCGATATCGGCGCGGGACAAAACGGGAGCATCGTTGATACCATCGCCGACGAAAGCCAGTTTCCCGGACCCGGTTCGTTGCGCCAGCAGTTTTTCAACAGCGGAAACTTTATCCGAGGGCATCAGTTCGCAGCGCACTTCGTCTATGCCTAACTGTGAAGCCACTGCTAGGGCGACACTTTTGCGGTCGCCGGTGAGCATGACCACTTTGTTGACGCCGGCTTTTCTCACAGCATCAATCGCTTTGATTGCATTGGGTTTCAGTTGATCTGCAATCACGATGTGGCCGCAATAGTTTCCGTTGACGGCAATGTGGACGATTGTGCCGATACTGCGGCAGGCGATGAACTCTATTCCGAGTTCGGTCATGAGTTTTTCATTGCCGACTGCAACTTCCTGTTCGTCGACACTGGCGACGACACCTTTACCCGCAAGTTCACGGATGTTCGTGACGCGACTCCGATCAATTGCTTTGCCGTATGCTTTCTGCAGGCTCTTGCTGATCGGATGCGAGGAGGCACTTTCGGCAAGAGCCGCCAATTCGAGGAGGCGGTTTTCATCGATCGTGTTGTGGTGAACTGCCGTTACCTCGAAAACACCTTGCGTCAGCGTTCCTGTTTTATCCATGACAAGAGTTGAAGTCTGTGAAAGAGCTTCCAGATAATTGGAACCTTTCACAAGTATTCCTTCTTTGCTTGCTCCGCCGATGCCGGCGAAAAAAGAAAGAGGAATGCTGATCACAAGAGCGCAGGGGCAGCTGATAACCAGGAACACCAAAGCGCGATATATCCAGTCATCCCATTGAGCGTCTGCTCCCATTGCAAAAAGCCGCACTAGCGGAGGGACGAGAGCAAGCGCCAAAGCGCTGAAAAACACAATCGGCGTATAGATTCGGGCAAAGCGAGTAATGAAGGCCTCCGATTGCGATTTGCGTGAAGAGGCATTTTCGACCAATTCCAGGATTTGAGATACTGTCGAATCTCCGAAGAGCCTGGTTGTACGCACATAAATAACGCCGGTCAGATTGATGCAACCGCTGGTGACGCTTTCCCCCGGGGCAACGTTCTTCGGCAGACTTTCCCCCGTGAGAGCGCTGGTGTTGAGACTCGTTTCGCCGCGTATAACGATGCCGTCAATGGGAACCTTTTCACCGGGTTGCACGACAATAACGGTTCCGACCTCAACAGATTCGGGAGCGACCTGTTCAATTTTTCCGCTTCTTTCAATGTTGGCGTAATCGGGGCGAATGTCCATCAAATCGCTGATGTTTTTGCGGCTTTTGCCCACGGCATAAGCCTGAAACCATTCACCGATCTGATAAAAGAGCATCACGGCAACGGCTTCCGTGTACTCGCCGGTATCGTCGTAAAGTGCTATGGCAATGGCGCCTAAGGTAGCAACGGTCATCAGAAAATTTTCATCGAAAACACGGCCGTTTCGGATGCCTTTTGCCGCCTTGAGCAGGATGTCATAGCCGACAAGAAGATAGGGAATAAGGTAAAGCGCCAATCTCAAAGGTCCCGTGACCGGTGCAAACGCGAGACTTACGAGAAGCATTGCTGCAAGGATGATGCGTACAAGCATCTTTTTTTGCTTTGTCTTCATTTGTTGCAGAGTCCGTTGGTGATGTCTTGAGCTTAATTTGATGTAAAAATTAAGCAAGATTTGAATTGAAGAGAGAAAAAAAACGCCGTCAAGCAGTGCTCTGGCGGCGTTTCGACATCAGAGAAAAATTTCGCAGTCGGGTTCTACTTTTTTGCAAGCTTTAAGCACTTCAATCATGACATTGTCGGGATAAAACCCATCACGGAATTCCACAATCATTTTTTGAGCCATGAAATTCACCGTGACCGATTGCACACCGCTGATTTTTGCTGCCGCTTCTTCCATTTCGCGGGCGCAGTTAGCGCAATCAACTTCGATCTTGTAGGTCTTTGTCATTTTGGTTACTCCTATCAGTTAAAGAATTAAGCAATCGCTTAATTAACTGGTTGCACTATAATCCGGTTGGTGTTGGATGTCAAGATTAAGCAAGAATTGAATTGTCTGATATGTCTGTCACAACAAATCTTCCGCATCGGCATAAAGAGGGAAATGTTTTTGTACTGGAGCAATTGCCCGAATCTTCAAGCTTTGAACCTGTGGCCCAGGTTTTCAAACATCTAAGCGATGCGGCCCGCTGTCGGATTTTTTTGTTGTTGTGCCATTCCGAAGAGTGCGTGCTCAACATTGCAGCCATCATGGAGATGAGCAGCCCCGCCGTAGCACACCATTTGAGGCTTTTGAAGGTTGCCGGACTTGTAACTTCTCGTCGAGTGGGGAAAGAAGTCTTCTATCGAGCCGCCGATACGGAGCTTGTCCGGGCCATGCATCGGATGATTGAAGAAGTGATGCATTTGTCGTGCGTGCAACCATCTTCCTGAGTAAGTCTGCGTATAACGGCAGAAGTCAATAAGCTGGCTCGCTTTTAAAGAGAGAATCCCGAAAACTGGTAGCCGATCCGGTTAGGCTCATCCTCAAAATACGCAAGAAATTCCTGACTGCTCTGCGTCTCTTTCTGCTTTGACAGCTTGGCACCGACACCTTTGGGTCAACCGCGTTGGCCACCCGCCATAGCTTGTTCTTAGGTTCTTACTGTTGCATTACAGTTTTGCGCCGAGAAAGCCCCGGATTTCAATCCGGGGATGAGAGGCGCGTCCCTGTATGATTGAGGTTATGAAAACCTACAAGTTCAAGCTCTACAGTGCGAAACGCAACAAGAAGCTGCATCGACAGATCAATGTGGCGGCTTTGGCGTGGAATCACTGTGTGGCACTGACTCGCAGGTACTACAAAAGGTTTGGGAAGTCGCTGCCGAAGTTCAAACTTCAAAAACATCTAACCAAACTGAAGACTCGCACGCCGTATGCGTACCTCACAGAAATAGGCTCGCAGGCGTTGCAGGAAGTCACCGACCGGCTCTACAAGAGCTACGAGCGATTTTTTGAAGCTAGAAAGAACGGAGAAAAATACGGTCTTCCGGGATTTAGAAAAGTACGCAAGTACAAATCCTTCACCCTCAAGCAGGCGGGCTACAAATTGCTGTCGGGCAATGAGGTGGTGATTTGCGGTCAGAAGTACAAGTATTTCAAGTCCAGAGAGATTGAAGGCAAGATAAAGACTCTCACGGTCAAGCGCGACTCGGTAAACGATCTATGGCTCTGTTTTTCGGTTGAGGCGGAGGTACCAAATGTTGTCAATTCACGGCCGGGTCATCCGGTTGGCTTTGACTTCGGTTTGGAAACATACCTCACCGGCTCCGACGGACAGCGCATTGAAAGTCCCGAGTTTTTCAAGCAAAACCTCAAGGAAGTCAAACGCCTCAATCGCATACTCTCGCGCAAGCAGCAGGGATCGAACAACCGAGACCGTGCAAAGCGTGATGTGGCGCGTCTGTACAGACGCATCACCAATCAGCGCAGTGCCTGGCAATGGAAGATCGCCCGGGAGCTTGTTGAGCGTCATGCATTCATCGGACTTGAAACACTCAATATCAAGGCAATGCAGCTACTGTGGGGACGAAAGATCGGAGACTACGGTTTTTCCGATTTCGTATCCATCTTGCAGTACGCTGCTTCCAAGGTAGGCACACAGATTGTGCATGTCGACAAATGGTATCCGTCAAGTCAGCTTTGCTCGGCTTGCGGGTACCGATTTAACGGCACGAAAGATCTGAGTGTGCGTCGTTGGATATGTCCGCACTGCGGAGCAGAACATAACCGCGATGTCAATGCTGCGTGCAACATCCTGACGGAAGCACTGTGCATTGCAGGTAAACAACAACGGGCGGGACGATCGTCCGTCAAGGTGAGTCAGTGTTAGACCGGCAACTGCCGGCATCTGGCGTTTGAACCAAGAATCCTTTGTCTTCAGACAAGGGAGTACGTCAAGGAACCATCTTTTGGGATGTGGTTGCTCAACAGCTTCAGCTTGTTGTGTCTCCATCTAGAAAATCTCGGCCACGAAATCAAAGTCATCAGCGGCTGGACTGTTTCAATATGGATCAACACCCATTTGTCAGGACAGAAGACCGACCTCAATGATGCGATCGCGTTGTCCAGGCTAGCAGTTTCTGATGCCGAACTGACGCCCATTCGACACAAAAGCATCAAGGAGATTCACATTCAGACCGTACAAGCAGTGTGTCAACAACTCATGTCTCAGCGATCAAAGAGCATTGTCAGTTTCAAAGCTTTAGCTCAACAATGGGGGATACCCTGCGCAGCCGGGCACAGAAATTTGAAAAAACTTCGTGAAAGCATCGAAGACAAAGTGGGTTTGATTACCAGACCGGTTGCCAACGACATGTTGTTTTTGCTGGACGCGGTCAAATCCTTTGATCAACAAATCGGACAATTGAATAAAACTCTGAAAGAGTTGGTGATGTCTGACGAGCGTGGGTGTTTGCTTCCAGGGCTAAGAAAAAGATTAGCGCTTGACTGTTTCTTGAGCAGAAGTTGTTTTCAGAAAGTTTTTTCACTGATGAGAATCGCTCGGTTGATGGGCGCACCATAAAAACGAACCCCCTGACTATTGAAGGAACAGGGGGCGAATCGCGAAGATCTATTGATGTCCCTGGTGACAAATTTTGCAAGGAACGTCACCGGACTTGAGTGCGGCATGTTGGGGATTAGACCTGATTAATGCGTCCTTGCCGCCGTGGCAGGCAACGCATTTATTAGAGTCGGCCAAAGGCATTTGAGTGTGGCAGGCTTCGCAAGGTAGCCCTTTGGCCTGATGGCTTGGACCAACTGGAGCCGCGAAAACGCCGGATGCGAGCACAAGCGCCGTGCCGGCCAAAAGAATGTGTTTTTTCATGATTTTCTGGTCATATCAGGTGCCGACGGATCGCTACGGCGCGTGCCCCAGCGATCCGCAACACTGTTCACATTAGGCGTTCTTCGGAATCACGATCATCTTGCGGTTGATGTCGGTAACGCGCTGAGCCCCGGTAAGCGTCATGGCAACAGCCAGTTCGCTTTGCAGACGGTTGGCAAAGAGCTTGACACCATCAGCCAGACCGCCGTGAGCGGCACGCACGAAGTGGCGGCCGGCGAGCGTGCACTGAGCACCCAAGGCAAGATATTTTTCAACATCGGTTCCGCGGGCAACCGTACCGTCAACCATGATGTAGCAGCGTCCTTTGACCACGTCGGCGATCTGCGGGAGAACGGCTGCCGTCCCCGGGGTGTCGGCAAGCGTACGACCGCCGTGGTTGGAGACCACGATGCCGGCGGCGCCCGCCTGGATGCAGAGCTCAGCTTCATCAGGAGTCATGATGCCCTTGAAAAGAAGCGGCAGGCGGCTTGCCTTCACAAGTTCCTTGAGCTGTTCGAGCGTCTTGGGTTCTACGGTCTGCCCCTTTGTGGCGCGTGCGGCGCGGCCTGCACTGTCCAAGTCGATCGTCAGAGCGACAACACCGGCTTTTTCAGCAAGACGCATGCGTTCGATGATGTCTTTGTTCAGGCGCGGCTTAAGACCGACAATAGCCTTGTAGCCCAGACGCTTGAGCGTATCGAGACGCTTTTCAAAGACGGGCAGGGGATCGCCGATGCCGTCGGCGACAGCACCGAGCGTACCGGCCTTCGAGCAGCCTTCGCAAATGGCGGTCACGAATTCTTCTTCCGTGAGCTTGCCTCCCATGTTGTAGGTCGTGCCGCCGGTCGGTGCTGCAACAACCGGCATCGAGATCTTTGTACCGAAGAAGTCAATGCTCGTGTCAGGCACATGTACGCCGTGGACGACACGGCTGTTGAGCTGAACGGCAGCAAGTGAATCGTAGTTGGCTTGGAATCCGCGGTTGGCACCCATGCCGCCGAAGCCCGGTACCTGACCGATGCAGGGACCGCGACCGTTGCATTCAGGGCAGACGTAGCAGCGAGGCATCATCATTTCGCGGGCGCGGTTTCGAACTTCTTCGTAAGTCATTTTGCCGGTGAGCGGACGGATTTTCTTTTCCGTCTCGGCGGCCTGCGCCACGGAGGTCAGAACTGGAGCTGCACTCGTCAGCCCCGCAGCAAGCGTTGTCTTAAAAAGGTTGCGGCGTGTAAATTGGATTTTGGATTCCATTTTTGTTCTCCTGATTGGTTGCTCGACGTGTTATCCGTCGTTTGCAATAGGAATCTTAGTCATAACTAACTAGATGTAAATAGAAATAAAATTCATATATTGGATGAGAAAAGTCGCTCGATTCGGAATAAGATGACAACATCGAGTCATGCTGTAACGCCAACAGGAAAACACAGATGTCGCAAATCAAGATCACCTACGCAATGTCTGACGCCGATGCTGACGACAAGAAACTGCACAACCGTCTGATTGATCTGTTGGAAGCGGTTGATCGGCACGGATCACTGGCAGCAGCGGTGGAGGCTGAATTCGACTCCTCGTATCGTCACGTTTGGAATGAACTCAAGAGTTGGGAAGAAAAAATAGGGCAGCCGCTTTTGGAGCGCGGTCGTGGTAAGCCCGGGCAACTCACGCCGTTTGCCAAGAAATTGCTCACGTCGGTCAAAGCGATTCATGCTCGCTACAAGCCGCACCTCGATTCGTTGCGAACCGATCTGCTGCAGGCGTTTGCCAAAGCTCTCGACGATGCTCGGCCTGTTCTGACGTTCGCTGGTTGTCCTGATATTGCCGTGATGCATCTTCGCAAGGCGGCCCTTAAAAGCACGTTCTTTCTGGGCGTGAATTTCAACTCAAGCTCCAGAGGCTTGGAAGACCTGCACGAGAATCGTACCCAGCTCACCGGGTTCAACTTCCCGATCGGCGCCGGATCGGAAAGTTCTGCCGCGCAAGCCTTCCGTCATTTCCTTGAACCGGGAAAAATGAAGCTAATTCGGTTTTGTACCCGCATTCAAGGAATTGCCGTGGCCAAAGGCAATCCGATGGGTATTCACTCTCTGTTGGACGTGGGTTTGAAAAAAGCACGCTACGCACAAAGAGCCAAAGGATCCGGCACACGCGTGCTTTTTGACGATCTGCTTCGTACAAGCGGCATGACAGACGGTGATATAACGACCTGCGCTCGCACGGCGAATTCACATACGGACGTTGCTGCGATGATTTCGCAATCGCAGGCTGATGCGGGCATTTGTCTGGCCAATATTGCCGCCGATGCAGGACTGGATTTCATCCCGATTTCCCGCGAGATTTACTTCATGGCTTGTCAGAAGGAGCTTTTGCAGACAAATGCTGGACAAGATTTTTTGTCCTTGCTTGGGTCGACCGATTGGAAGGAAGACGCTGAGAAGCTCTCAGGGTATGACTTTTCGGATTGTGGCAAAGTGATGGAAATTCAGTCTGCGATTCCATGGTTCTAATTGTCCCTAACCACAAAAGGTCGCCTATTTATGTACGACCACTGGTGAGCGTAACTCCCGAAAACTAGTCCAGTAATCGTTTGACATTCATCGAATTGAAATGGTGGCTGATAAAGCCCAAAGAATCACCCCTCGTTTTTTGCCTTCGCGAATGATCTTGACGGTATTTTGTACATCGTTGTTGGCGATGATGGTGAGGTTGTTAGATGTAACTACGATCAGGTTGAGCGAAATGTGAGAAGCTTCGCTCGAGACGGTGTTGAACCAGCCATCTCTCAACTGGTACAAGTTAGACGGCAAGTTTGGGACGGTAAAGTCGTGGCTTCTGTTCTGGTTGCATCCTGCAGCAAGCGTCCTTATGCTTTCCGCGGGAAAGTGTTGACGGAAGGCGGCGTTTTTATTCGAGTTGGCGGGCAGTCAACTGCCGCTAGGCTCGGTGAAGTTATAAGAAGCGTCCAACGCGGTATCTTGCAGTTGCGAAGGATTGATGCAGATGCCTCGTTGTCACTCAATATCTCTTGATATGAGCAGTGTGTAGATTTGATGTTTCAAACCAAGTCAACCCATCATCCTGTCCATCATCCGAGTGCCGGCTTGACACGAATCATCACAAACGTTCAAGAACGATATTTTATGGTACAGAATTGTTTTCAAAGGGAAAAATAACAAAAAAACCGAACGGGTGCGAACCGCTCGGTTTTGTAGGTTGGCGCCTCTGCCGGGACTCGAACCCAGATCTAACCCTTAGGAGGGGCTTGTTCTATCCAGTTGAACTACAGAGACGCACAGTGTTCAAACTTTCCGTTTTTGCCTCGGAATGTCTGTCAGGCCCGCAATTGTAGCAAACCGACAATTTTGTTCGAGCAAATTTTGATAGCATGAGCAAGGATGTATAAACAACGGCTGATGACTGACTTCCTATGTTTAGTTTCCGTGACAGCGTCGATCTTTGGCTACGAATCGGTTTCGGCGCTCTGATTCTTCTTGGTTGCTACTTTGTGATGCAACCTTTTCTCACGGCCATTTTGTTGGCGGGCATTCTGGCTGTCGTCAGCTGGCCGTTGTACGAGCGGGCGCTCACGAGCTTCGGCAATCGTTCGACGATAGCGGCGACATTCATGGTGTGCGTCGTGATCGTCACGGTGCTCATTCCGTTGTCGATCATTACGGGCGTTCTCGCGCATCAGATTCCGCAGCTGATTCATTGGGTACGCGACTGGGTGGCCGGCGGTATGAAATTGCCCGATTGGCTAATTGCCATTCCCTACGTCGGAGAAAGCATCAACGAAGCCTTTCACCTAGGTTTTGATCCCGCCGCCCTCGGCGACTTCATTCAAAAGGCTATCGACCCCGTCACCAAGTGGGTGCTGAGTGCCTCAGTCGGCATCGGCAACGGCTTGTTCCAGATGGCGCTCGTTGCCTTTATTGCATTCTTCTTCTATCGCGACGGCAATTCGCTCGCGCGCCGCGGTCGTCTGTTCCTAAAGCGAGTCTCGGGCGATCTTGCTGATGAATACACCGGCATTTTGGTCAACACGACCCGCTCGGTGGTCTTCGGCGTGCTCGGCACCGCTGTGGGGCAGGGTGTGGTGGCGGCCATCGGCTTTATCATCGCTGATGTTCCGGGTGTTGTGATGCTCAGTTTCGCCGTTTGTGTGCTCTCCGTCGTGCCCGTTGGTCCGCCTCTGGTGTGGGGTTCGGTTGCCATCTGGCTCGCCGCGACCGATCAGATCGGCTGGGCGGTGTTCCTGGTTTTGTGGGGAACGCTTGCGGTGAGTTCGGTGGATAACTTCATCAAACCTATTTTGATCAGCCGCGGTACGGCATTGCCTTTGGCTCTGGTTTTCCTTGGCGTCTTGGGCGGCATCATGAGCTTCGGCATGCTCGGCGTCGTATTGGGGCCCATCTTCCTGTCGGCGGCCATCGCTATGCTGAAGACTTGGCTCAAGCATCCCGTCAAGCGTCTGGTCCTCGTTGCGGTTGTTCCCGGTTCAGAAGTGAAGGCTGCCGCGGAGCCTGAAGAGCAAGTGCAGGTCGAGGAAGACGATTCTTCCGAAGACGATAGAAAGCCTGCCTCGGCCGTGCAGGATACGCCGGACGAAAATCGCCGCTAAAATCCGTCTCGAGTTTTACAGTTTGCGCCCGTCACTTTCGACGGGCGCTCCTTTTCCGATTGTGGTCAAAGTAAGCGCCCACAGGGCCTGATTCCGAGAAATGGCAGTTCGCAAGCGTCCGTCTGATTATCAAGAAAATTCCATTCGCGTCTTAAAGGGGCTGGAGCCCGTCAAAAGCCGTCCGGGTATGTACACCCTGACGGACAATCCGCTTCACATTATTCAGGAAGTGCTCGACAACGCGAGCGACGAAGTGCTCGGCGGGTTCGGCGACACGATCACGCTGACGATGTGTGCCGACGGCAGCGTTGCCGTTGAAGACAACGGCCGCGGTATTCCGGTGGGTATTCACCCCACGGAAGGCATCCCGACGGTGGAATTGGTGTTTACGCAACTGCACGCAGGCGGTAAGTTCGACAAGGCCTCAGGCGGCGCCTATAGCTTTTCGGGCGGTTTGCACGGCGTCGGCGTCTCGGTGACCAACGCCTTGAGTCGGCATTTGAACGTCACGGTCTGGCGCGACGGCAAGCAGTACGACATCGGCTTTGCTGACGGTTTCGTATCAGAACCTCTTACCGAACAACCTTCCAGTCGCGGCAAAAAGTACACGGGTACGCGCGTTCAATGTTTGCCGGATCCCAAGTATTTTGATTCGCCGACGATTCCGGAACAACAGCTCATCTGTCTGTTGCAGAGTAAGGCCGTTTTGCTTCCGCGTTGTACGGTTCGCTATGTCAACGAAAAGACGGGTCAGGAATTGTCCTGGCGCTATGACGGAGGCTTGCGAGAATATCTGTTGGCCGAATTCACCGAGCCGCTTCTTTTTGATCCTTTCGAAGCGCAGGGGTGGGCTGAAGAAAACGACGAGACGTTTGCCGTGGACGAGGGTGCACACTGGGTGGTGTGCTGGAGTGAAACCGGCACACCCGTGCGCGAGAGCTACGTGAATTTGATTCCGACTCCCGCCGGCGGCACGCACGAAGCAGGCCTTCGCGAGGGTTTGTTTCTGGCGCTCAAGTCCTTTATGGACGCGCATGGCTTGATGGCCAAGGGCGTGAAGCTTCTGACCGACGACGTCGCAAGCCGCGCCAGTTTCGTGCTGTCGGCCAAGGTGCTCGATCCCCAGTTCCAGGGCCAGACCAAGGAAAAGCTCACAAGCCGCGATGCCATGCGATTGGTGAGCAATTTCGTTCGGCCGCAGTTCGAGTACTGGCTCAACGATCATATTGAAGAGGGCAAGAAACTTGCCGAACTGGTGATTCGCCAGGCGCAGGCGCGTCAGCGCCGCGCTCAGAAGGTCGAAAAGAAGAAGTCTTCGAGCGTGGCAGTGTTGCCGGGCAAGCTCACCGATTGCGAATCGACTGACATCAGTCGCAACGAAATTTTCCTCGTGGAAGGTGACTCGGCAGGCGGCACGGCCAAGCAGGGACGCGACAAGGAGCATCAGGCGATTCTTCCGTTGCGCGGCAAGGTACTCAATACCTGGGAAGTCGACAGCGATCGTATCTTTGCCAGCCAGGTGATTCACGACATCGCGGTGGCCGTGGGCGTCGATCCGCACAAGCTCGACGACGACACGGATCTCTCGGGGCTTCGTTACGGCAAGGTCTGCATTCTGGCTGACGCCGACGTTGACGGCAGCCACATCCAGGTTCTTCTTTTGACACTCTTTTATCGTCACTTCCCTAAACTGATTTCGGAAGGGCACGTCTTTATCGCTCAGCCGCCGCTTTTCCGCGTTGACGTTCCGAAACAGGGGAAAAAACCGGAAAAGAAAATTTACTGTGCCGATGATCGCGAACTCAAGCGCACCTTGAGTAAACTCGAGAAAGAAGGGCTGCCGCTTGAAAAGCTCAGCATCTCCCGATTCAAAGGTCTGGGTGAAATGAGCGAAAAGCAGCTTGCCGAAGCCGCGTTTCATCCCGACACCCGTCGTCTGCTGCCCGTGACGCTCGGTGGCATCGAAAAGGCGCAGACCGACGCCGTGATGGGATTGCTGATGGGCAAGGGCGAAGCAACCGGACGCCGCAGCTGGATGGAAATGCACGGTGACGACGTGGAGGTGGATGTCTGAGTAACCAATCGTCGTCGCGGTTGAAATCGCTTTTGAAGGAGAGAGAGTGATGGATTCAAAAGGTATTGCACAAAGCGTGATTGTGGCCGCGGGTCTGATCGGCGGTCTGGGACTTTTGGGCAGTCAGCTTTCCGACGGCATCAACGCTTTTGTCGACCGCGATCGCGTGGTGACTGTCAAGGGGCTTGCAACGGCCTCCGTCATCGCCGACGAGGTGCTCTGGCCGATTTCTTTCCGAGTGCTTGGAAACGATCTGCAGGAGGTCTATCGTCAGGCCGAAGCCCAGATGCAGATTGTCAAGGAGTTTCTCAAGTCGGGTGGCATCAAGCCTGACGAAATCACGGACGCCAGCCCCAAGGTTGACGACGCTCAGGCCAATATGTATGGCGAAAACAAGCGCGCGTACCGCTACATTCTGACGCCGTCAGTGACCGTCTCGACGAAGAACGTGGACGCCGTGCTTGCTCTTCAGCGCTCGATGAGCGAGCTGATTGCCAAGGGCGTGACGCCGACCGAAGACTACAGCTTCCGCACGATCTTCAATTACACGAAGTTAAACAGCATCAAGCCCGCGATGATTGAGGCGGCGACGGTCAATGCGCGCGAGGCGGCCGAGAAGTTTGCAAAAGACTCCGGTTCGACTTTGGGCAAGATCCGCCGCGCCTCGCAGGGACAGTTCCAGATCTTTGATCGCGACGCCAACACGCGCTGGATAAAGAACGTGCGTGTCGTGACGACTGTTGAGTATTACCTTAAGGACTAATCGAGAATTTCGAGCAAGCTTTTGCTCGTTCCGTGTGTTCCTCAAGAGAGCCTTTTCGGCATCATTTGTGTCGAAACAGCCCGCTGCCTTTTTTGGGTTGCGGGCTTTGCAATTTTTTAGGCGTGGATCATGCATATCGTTTGCCATATGGCCGCGAGCGTCGACGGCCGTCTGCACCCGAGCCGCTGGAGTCCGTTTGTCGAAGACTGTTCGGTGGGCGGCGTCTACGAAGAGGTGGCAAATCAGTACGACTATGTCGGCTGGATGATCGGCCGCGTGACGCTGGCCGAATACAGTGAGGCCATTACGGAGAGCGAACCCGCAAAACTGCGACCGGCTGAGGCCGCACCCGCGCAAGGCATTAAGGTTGACCCGAAGGGCCGCAAGATTTCGGTTGCGTTCGACTTCAAGGGCAAGCTTCACTATTGTCAGCCCGTGCAGGAAACGGGCGAGCAAATCGTGGCGGTGGTGAGCGACCGCGTCTGCGACGAATACATTGAAGAACTCCGTCAAAGCGGAGTGGGGGTCGTGGCGGTTCCCGTCAACGGCAATGAACTCGTCTTTGCCATGGAGCAACTTGCCAAGGACTACGGCGATGGCGTGTGGATGCTCGAAGGCGGCGCCATCATCAATGCGGCCTTCATGCAGGCGGCACTTGTCGACGAGGTGAGTACGGTTGTTTATCCGGCCATTGACGCGACCAAAGAAAGTCCCGCAATCTATGAAGCCGCGCAAGAGGGGGTGTTCCGTTTATCAAAAAGCGCCAAATCTACCGCACGCCTTTTGACATTTATTCGCTCTGAGCTCCCACGGATCTCTCCGTGAGGTCAGTCAGGCGCCCAACGGTTCATTCGATTCCAACGGCGCCTTTTTCTTTTCAGCACTCCACTTTCGTCCTCGGTGAGGTCTGTCGACTCGACCCTTCGGGCTTTTCGCGACTAGACCGTCTCCGGCTTCGCCGCCCCTGTCTTCTTCCTCTTCTCCGGGCTCCCTGTGGGCGCCTCAGCGGTTTTTAAATTTCTCTTCGCTCTCCTTTGGTTAAGCTTGTTGCTCGTTCTCTGTCGGTTTCTTTGGTTTTACGCCGCTTTCTTGAGCCTCTTTTTGTTCGAGGCTTCCTTGATCGGCTCTTCCTGCCTTGATTTGCACCACGCTTCGTATCGGCCCCGTTCCAGCTTTTTGACGGCTTCCTTGGTCATGTACCGCCTGTACTCCGGATCGTTGACCCTGAGAAGCAGATTCAGCGCTCCGTTTTGATCAGCCTGCGCTTTATGGCCGCAATGTTTGCATTCAAACCGATCTCCCCGGCGATTTTCTCCGGCTGTGTAGCCGCACTGCGGGCAATGCTGTGACGAATAGGCCGCAGGCACAAACACCACCTGCGCCCCCGCCTTAGCCGCCTTAAAGAGAAACCGTTCCTTGATCGTGCCTCTGACCCATTTGCTCAGCAGGTTGCGTACCTTTCGGCTGTATTTGCCCTCAAACGTAAAGCGATGCGACAGATCTTCCAAGGCATAAACCTGCGCCGGGCTTTGCTTGAGGATATCGTTTAACGCTCTGTTGACGGTGTTTTGGATTTCCGTACGGATGCGCTGCAATTCCTTTGCGAACTTCTTTGAACCCAGATTGCAGCGCAGCATGCGGCGTCGCTTGGCCTTGCCCGCTTTCTGTGCCCGAGCCATAAGCTTATTCCTCTCCTTGAGCTTGGCATCGAGATATTGGGCATAGCCCGTGAGCTTTTCACCCAAACATGTACCGAAACGATTTCCCGCATCGTCCGTTGCCACTTCCGTAAAACCAAGATCAAGCGCACGGCAATAAAGCTTTCCACGGGAAGCTTTCGGTGAATCAATCGGACGGATATCCGATTTGCTCATGGATTTCTGAACGTGCAACGCCATGGTCCCGTCCGGGTGCTTGACGAGCTTGAGCGTGCTCGAGACCAGTACGTTTCCTTTGACGTAGAGCGTCAAGCGCACGCCGGGCGTAAGCGACATCAAATCCAGTCGTACCTGCTCTCCGACAACGACAGCTTTGTAGCACGAGCAGTCAAACCAAACGCTTGCGTCCCTGCCGTGTTTCGGTCTTTTGCCTTGCTCGTCGTGAATCGTTCGCACCATCGCTTTGCACAATCCCTTGCGGCTGGCGATGGACTCTTTCTCTGTGTCCGTCACGACTGCGGGACATTTGCCGTCAAGCATCGTGAAGAACGCCTCAGACAGGGAGCCGAGAAGAAAATGCACGTAGCGCTGCTCGAGCTTGTTGAGACGGGCAAACCAGGCCTTTCTGCGAATTCGGCTCAAAGCGTTGGCTTGCACCAGACGCCAATAGTTGGAAACGGTGGTCGCTGCGGTTTGAAGCGCCATCTTCCAATGACGAGCTTGCAGACCGTAGCAAGAACGGTATTTCTCCATCACCAAGGCGTCTCTGAGCTTGCGCCAGCGGTTGCCAATGCAAAAGGCTCGGTGATCGCGTGTGAAAAGAAGATCAATGAAGTGCTGACGTTCTTTGCCGAAGGCTCTCAGAAGCGCTTCCAACTGCTCCCGGTTCTTTTCAACCGAGACTTCGTCCAGGCAACGGACCATGGTGCGGTAAGCGGGAAGCTCGGCGGCGTTGCCAAGCTCCTTGATTCGCTTTGCGTCGACAAAATGTAGATCGGCCAGTTCGGTCTGCTGCATGGTCGGCTTCTTCCGGTACTGCTGAGAAGGAACGCCGATCATAGCTCAAAGGCTTTGTGTTTTGTTCTTGTGACTGCGTTTTCCGTATAGACGGGCACAGAAAACAGTCATCAGCGTCACGACATCCTTGGCCAATTCTTCCTCGAATGTTTTGGGGGAAGCTTCTTGCAAGACACGCAAATCGGTACCTGTTTTGCGGCACATCAGCCGAATCAAGGCAGTTCCGAAACGCAGCAGCCGATCTTCGTAGACGACAGAGAGCGTGTGAACGTGGCCTTTCAGGATGCGGTTGAGAAGTGCCCTGAGACCGGGCTTGTTGCAGTTAAGACCGGAGCCGATGTCGGTGATGACTTCCGTGCAACCGGCCTGCTTGAGTCGTTCTGCCTGACGAAGCAGGTCTTCTTTTTGATCGTGGGAAGAGACGCGGGCATAACCAAGGTGCTTGCGCTCGACACCGCTTGCCACCGGATTCAATTGCAGATCGAATCGACGGTGACCGCCAAACGTGCGGCAGGCTACGACAAGAAGGCCTTTCTCAGCCCAACGTCGAATGGTGCTTGGCGACACGCCGTAATGTTTGGCAACGATCCCGATGGAATACAGCGTCATGATGGCCTCCGCTGTCTTTGAGCGAGCTCGTCTCTTCTTTTTTCCAAGTTTAACGTTGCCATGGAACCCGTTATGGGAGATTTGGTAGATTTTTAGTCAACTAGCAAAACCCCGCAAAATCCGAGTTACCGGACTTGATCAGGCCCATTTTGAGCAGATCCAGGGACACTACGCTCGCACCCGTGAGCCTTGCCAGATGTTTGGCAAACGTTGTCTTACCGGAGTGCGAGGCGCCTTGAAGGAAAAGGATCATCGGGAAAGAAGAAAGGAACGACTGAAAGTTGTAATTGAATCTGCATTATCCGCCTTTCACTCGACTTTTGTCCGTCTCGCTGCGCCATTTCGTCCGAGCTAGGTTTATTCTTCTCGAACGTTCTCTTCTTTTCTCTAACCGTATGTCCGGAACTGCCTTGCAAGATGCCCTTCGCGGCGTGAAAGCCGCCCTGCCGTTTTGGCTGGGCTTCTTTCCGTTGGGCTTCATACTGGGGGCTCAGGCTTGCCATAAGGGCATGAGCGTCCCGACCGCGGCAGCCATGTCCTTCTTCAATTACGCAGGCGGCAGCGAATTTGCCGCCGTCGCTCTTTGGACAGCGACTCCCCCGCTGCTTTTGATTGCCTTTACGACTTGGCTTATCAACAGCCGCCACATTGTGATGGGCATGGCACTGTCGCTCTACACCAAAAAACTTTCCACCGGCAAAAGTCTCTTTGCTTTCTTTCTCATGTGCGACGAAGTGTGGGCCGTGAGCATGCAGGAAATCTCGAAAAGAAAAGCCGCGGGCGTTCCGGAAGACGAATGTTTCTGCTACGCCTTTCATGTCGGCACGGGACTTGGCTTCTGGTTGCCATGGACATGCTCGACAGCACTGGGTGCCTTTATGGGCGGTACGCTGGGCGACCTCAACCAATGGGGCTTTTCGATGGCCTTTCCCGCTACCTTCATCACACTCATCGTATTGATGTGGACGGGATTCAAAAATGCGCTTCCTCTGACGGCAAGCGGTATTGTTTCGGCCGTCTGCAGTTTCTGTCTGGCATCGCACTGGTGCGTCCTTTTAGGGACGCTGACGGGGCTTGTGCTTGCGGCCTTGCTGCCTCAACATTCAGAAAACCAAGCCGGCTAAGGAATTCTTATGGAAATACCGATTGCTGATATTTGGTCTCTGCCCAATGCTCGTGAAGCACTCACGATTTTTGCCATGTTTTGCGCCACCTACTCAACGCGTCTGATCGGATGGCTTTTACTGCGTAACCGCACAATTTCACCCGCGTTTCGCCGTGCTCTGGAAGCCGCTCCGGGTTGCGTGATGGCAGCTATCGTCGCTCCTCAGTTCATGACCACCAATCTGGTCACCATCACAGGACTCTGCACCGCCGTAGCCGTTGCCGTGTGGTCGCGCAACATGGCCGCAACCGTGATTGTTTCGATGCTGGTTTATGCCGGATTGAACAATTGGATCTGAGAGAGCGCCAGAAAATGGTTACCCCGTTTTCTGCTCTGGGCATCGTGTTACCCGTTCTGTTACCCGGCTTTCCCCAGTTTGTTATTTCCAAAAAGTGTTTCCCTCGATTTTTCCCCAGTTTTCGGGCATTTTTTAGGGATTTCAGGGCACAGAGAAAGTCTAGAAATAGCTGCACTTTTGATCTTGCTTCGGCCCTTCTGAAACGTTTTTTTTCTGCAAAATCAAAGGCTAACGAGAACAGCAGATAAAAAGAAAGGTCCGCAGACTGCAGACCTCAACCTTTTTGATGGTGCGCCAGGCAGGATTCGAACCCACGACCCCCTGGTTCGTAGCCAGGTACTCTATCCAACTGAGCTACTGGCGCACATCTGATTTTTCTTTTGTCTCCGTCGCATTGCGCGGCGAAGAATGCGTATTTTACGAAAGAAAATTAAAAATGCAAGTCCTTTTCTAAGATTTTCTTGTCACCTTGTCCGCATCCGCTCCAATGGCAGCATTCAGCGCCTTCAAAAAGAGCTGTGTAAGCGGACTCTTGATCGCCAGCGGCGGCCACGCCACCGCCACTTCCGTGGCCAAAGTCGGTTGCAGCGGTAGGAACATCACATCATCGTCTTCCGGAAGAATTCCACCGATGCAAAGCACATGCGCGCCGCTTCTCACCAATAAAGATGCGTTGTAGAGCAGGTTATAGGTTCCTCGGATTCTCAGCGAACCTTCCTCCATTCGACCCGCCCAAAGATTTTGCAGCGCCTTTTGCCGCGGCACATAAAGTTCGACGCCAGACAATTCTTTCGTTTGCACGCTCTCATGACCAGCAAAGATCCCGTCTCGGCGTGTCATGAGTCCCCAACGGTTTTGCTCAGGCAGCACAAAGAAATCCAGACCGTTCAGATCAGCCGGCAAATTGAAAACACCGAAATCAGCCGTTCCCATTTTGAGACTCAAGGCCGCATCCACCGCATTAGAACTTTGCAGCTGCACGCGTACACCCGGGTATTGCTCGGTGAATCGAGCTACGACATCGGCAACCAGTTGCATCACCGGTGTTTCTGCTGCGGCGATTGTGAGTTCGCCCACAAGCTCCTGTGTCTTCATTACTTCATCCCGAGCACGTTGCACCATCTCGAGAATTTTCTCGGCGCGACGAAAAAGCATCGCTCCTTTTTCCGTCACCGCAATGCGGCGAGTCGATCGATCAAACAAAACTTCTCCAAGTTCGTCTTCAAGGTCGGCAATCTGTCGCGACAACGCGGGCTGCGTCACGTACAGAGCAGCGGCCGCGGCGGTAAAGCTGCGGCGCCGCGCCACTTCCACGAAGTAACGGAGCTGCTTGATGTCCATCGGTTGACTCCTCGGAATATTTATTCCTGAATTTTATAAATTTCGATGAAAATAAACCATTGGAATCATTAGATTTTCTGCCCTACCATGGCACTAACCGAGGCTGTATCGGCACTCGTTTGAAGGAAACACTGTCATGTTGATGAATGGTTTTGAGATGTCTCGTCGAGATTTTTTATCGTGTACCGCCGCCGTTGCGATGATGGCGGCCTCCCCGTTTGCCGGAGCGGAGCCTGCTGCCGGCCAACCGACAACACTGATCACGCAGCGCCGTACATTGGGTCGAGCCTCACCGCTGGAAGTTTCCGCGGTCGGTCTGGGTTGCCTCCCGATGGTCGGTTACTATGGCGGCAAGTTTGAAAAGAAGGACATGGTTGCGCTTATTCGCCGCGCCTTCGACGAAGGCTGCACGTTCTTCGATACGGCTGAGGTTTATGGTCCGTATACGAGCGAGACATGGGTCGGCGAAGCACTTCAGCCCGTGCGCGACAAAGTAGTCATTGCCACTAAATTTGGCTTCGGTGTTGAAGAAGGAAAGCCGACGGCTCTCAACAGCGAACCCAAGCATCTGCGTCGAGCCGTGGAAGGATCGTTAAAGCGCCTGCGTACCGACCATATTGATCTTCTCTACCAACACCGCGTCGACCCGAAGATTCCGATGGAAGATGTGGCAGGAACCGTGGGCGAGCTAATCAAGGAAGGCAAGGTTCTGCACTGGGGTTTGTCGGAAGCTTCTGCTCGTAGCATTCGCCGCGCGCATGCAGTCACGCCACTTACGGCTATTCAATCGGAATACGCTATTTGGTGGCGCGAACCGGAAACCAAGATCTTCCCGACGCTTGCTGAACTTGGCATTGGTTTTGTCCCCTACTGCCCGCTGTGCCGCGCCTTCCCTCTCGGACAAATTAACGAAAACTCCACTTTCCCCAAGAACGATCGACGCGCCACATTGCCGATGTTCACCCCCGAAGCGCTCAAGGCCAATATGCCATTCGTACACTTGGTAGCGAAATGGGCAAAGCAGAGCGGTTGCACGCCGGCTGAGTTTGTTCTCGGTTGGGTGCTCTCTCGCGGCAAGCACATTGCTCCGATTCCGGGCACCACCAACCCGAAACACCTTGATGAAGATCTGCGAGCGGCCTCTCTGTCGCTTTCTGCTGATGAATGGAAGAAGTTCGACGAAGAATTCGGTCAAATTAAGCTGGTTGGTCACCGTGCTGATCCGTTCACCGAGAGTCAGATCGACAAATAACCTTGGAATCGGAAGAAAAATCGCACAGTCGAAACTTGTTTGATCAAAACTGTTTTGGCTGTGCATCTTTTTTCCCAGCCTATATCGTGCCTGTTTTTGCGAAAGGACAACTGGGATCTGGTAGCTACATAAAGGCAAACTGCGCGGCAAGGCATATCTCTTCCTGTCGCAAAACGCGAAATACCGAGACTTCATGCCCCGATTCGAATGCCGAAGTTTCGAGGATCTTCAAGCTCCCGGAGCGAGTGGGAACTGAGCGCTCGTGCAGACCTTGAGCTCTGCACCGCTTTCGCTGACGTCATCGAACTCCAAACCTTCAATCTGAAGGAGTTTGCGCTTGGCATCAAATCCGCCACCGTAACCTGTGAGTGCACGATTGGCACCGACAACCCGATGGCACGGCACAAGAATGGAGCACGGATTTTCTCCCACAGCCACTCCGACGGCCCGGACGGCTCCGGGTCGCCCGATACGACAGGCAATTTCGCCGTAAGTCGTAAGTGTTCCGTATGGAAGTTTCAACAACTCTTGCCAGACGGCATGCTGAAAATCCGTGCCGACAAGGCGCAGAGGCACATCAAACGTCTTGCGCATGCCGGCAAAATACTCCGTCAACTGTCTCTTGGTTTGGGCAATCACTTCGTCCTCACGCTCTAAGCAGCTAGCGTGAGGAAACGCTCTTTCGAGCCGACGAGCAATCGTGGCTCGATGCCATCCGTCGGACCAATCGCAACAAATCAGTTTTCCTGCAGCGCTCTGCAAAATCAACTCGCCGCAGGGCGTCTCAAACGTTTGGCAAAAGATCGTGTCTGACATAGCGTACCTAAACCACAAAACCAAGAATCCGGGAAACGGATCCGTCTCGAGCTAAACACTCAATGGGACACCATCTTGAGACCGACGATGGATGCAATCAGCGTGGTGATGAAGAAAATACGCCAGAACGTCGCCGGCTCGTTTAAAAACAGGATGCCCAAGAGGACTGTACCGACGGCGCCGATTCCTGTCCAGACCGGATATGCCGTACCGATCGGCAGCACCTGTGCGGCCTTGGCAAGAAGCAACATGGACACCACCACAAAGACAGCAAAGCCCGTGCCCCAGGCCCACCATGCAAAACCGGAGACCAGCTTCATTTTTCCCAGACAAAAGGCAAAACCGGTTTCACAAAGACCGGCAATGATCAAGACGATCCAGCTCATCGTCGTGCTCATTGTGAAAAACTCCTTGAAGATACTCGTTAACAAAAAAGCCAACTTCTGAGGTCGTCCTCGGAAATTGGCCTTTTGATGCAGGGTCGTCCCTGCGGCGGTCGAATTATAAGTATTTTGGTCAGGAAGAAAGCATCATGGCGTCGCTCACTTCACCCGCGCCCTTTTCAAAGAGCGCCAACAGGTCGGGTACCGTGAGATGCTTCTTTTCATCGCCCTTGACGTCAACCACAATGCGGCCGGCGTGCATCATCACCAGACGATTGCCGTAGCGCAGCGCGTCGCGCATATTGTGCGTGATCATGAGCGTAGTGAGCTTTTGCGTGGTCACCAAGCGATCGGTGAGTTCGAGCACCTTAGCGGCCGTCTTGGGATCCAAGGCTGCGGTGTGTTCATCAAGGAGCAGCAACTGAGGACGCACAAGCGTGGCCATCAAAAGCGTGAGCGCCTGACGCTGGCCGCCCGAAAGAAGGCCCACGTGCGCAGTCATGCGCTCTTCCAGACCGAGGTCAAGTTCCTTGAGCATCTCGCGGAACTTTTCGGTCTGCTCGGGCTTGGAACTCCAGCTCAAACCGAGCTTCTGCCCTCGGCGAGAAGCCATGGCGAGGTTCTCCTCGATCATCATGTTGCCGGCCGTGCCGCGCATCGGATCCTGAAAGACGCGGCCGATGTATTGTGCGCGCTTGTATTCGGGCATGTCCGAAATATCGACGCCGCCCACTTCGATCGTACCGGAGTCAATCGGAAAGACGCCGGCAATCGCGTTCAGAAACGTCGACTTACCTGCGCCGTTGGAACCAATCACGGTTGCGAAGTCGCCGTCTTCAAGCGTCAGGTCCACGCCGCGCAGTGCGCGCTTTTCATTGACGCTGCCCGGAAAAAAGGTCTTTTTTACGCCTTGAGCCTTAAGCATTTGTTTCTCCGTATCGCATCAAATCAAAGAGCGCTCTTGCGTGCGCGCCACTTTTCGCGAATAAGCGGCATCGAAAGCGCAATCGCAACGAGGATGGCCGTAAAGAGCTTGAGGTCGTTGGGCGGCATACCAAGCTGCAGCACAATAGCAATCACAAGACGGTAAACGATCGAACCCAGGATCACTGAAATCAGGCAGTTTTTGAAACTGCGGGTGCCGAAGAGCACTTCGCCGATAATGACGGAGGCCAGCCCAATCACGATCGTGCCCGTACCCATGCCGACGTCGGCAAAACCGTTGGCCTGACACACCAGAGCGCCTGACAAAGCAACAAGAGCGTTGGAAATCAAAAGACCTAGAACGATCATTGAATTGGTGTTGACGCCCTGCGCGCGAGCCATCTGCGAGTTGCAGCCGGTGGCGCGAATAGCCGTGCCGAGCTCCGTGCCGAAGAACCAGTATAGGATCACGCCCACGAGCATCACGCCCACAAGGCCCACCGCCATCATCGCCATATCGGATGTGAGGCCCATGCCGGCAGCGTAGCTAAACACGGTGTCGACACGCAGCAGAGCCACATTGGCCTTGCCCATCACGTGCAGATTGACGGAATACAGCCCAATCATGGTGAGAATACCGGCCAGCAGCGGCGGAATCTTCAGCTTCGTCGTCAGAATCCCCGTCACGATGCCTGCGAGAGCACCGGCGACAGCCGCAAGCAGAAAAGCCGCCGTCACGCCATAGCCCGAGACGAGCGCCGTAGCGGCCACAGCCGCACCGAGCGGAAAACTGCCTTCAACCGAAAGGTCGGCAATGTCAAGTACGCGGAAAGTGATGTAGACCCCGAGCGCCATCAGAGCCCACATCAGGCCTTGCGCCACGGTCGGAATCAGAATATCAGCCATGTCACCAACTTGGTTTGGAAACGGCGCTTTTGACGCAAAACGCCCAAGCGCGATTTTTTCTTTTTGACAAATAAAAAAAGGCGCGGAGCAGAAATCAAACTCCGCGCCGATTCGTAATCAACGGATTCTAATGGAAATCGCCGAGTTCCGCTTTACCCTTGAGCGACTCGGGCAGCTGCAAACCGAGAGTCTTCAGGACCGGTTCGTTGACCTTCACCTTGAATTCCTTCTGGTACTGAATGGGCATGTCGGCAGGCTTGGCCTTGCCTTCGAGAATGTCTGCGCCCATGTTGCCGGCGATCTTGCCGAGTTCATAGTAGTCAACGCCCACGGTGGCCAAACCGCCGCCGTGCAGCGGGCCTTCTTCACCGGTAATCACGGGCACCTTGGCGGGCGTGGTGATCTTGGTGAGAACGGGCATCGCAGACGCGATGATGTTGTCGGTGGGAACGTACAGGGCGTCAATCTTGCCGATCAGGCCCTGAGCCACCTGCTGCACGTCGTTGACGCTCGAGACCGTCCCTTCGACGAGAGTGACGTTGTAGCGGACGAGTTCCTTCTTGAGAATCTCAACCTGGAACTGGGAATTGATTTCCGAGCTGTTGTAGATTGTGCCGATCGTCTTGGCATTGGGCACGAACTGCATGATCAGATCAAGCTGTGCGCCGATCGGATTCAAGTCGGACGAACCGGTCACGTTGGTGCCGGGCTTATCCTTGTTGATCACGAGCTTGGCAGCTTCGTAGTCCGTCACGGCCGTCGCGACGATGGGCGTGTTTTTGGCGGCATTGGCCATGGTCTGCGCAGCGGGCGTTGCCACGGCAAAAATCAAAGGATATTCCTGAGACACGAAACGCTGGGCAATGTTGGCGAGATTGGACTGGTCGGCCTGAGCGTTTTGAACGTCAAAGGTCACCTTCAGTCCGCGCGCCTTGACTGCATCCTGAATGCCGCGGCTGGCGGCGTCGAGCGCAGGATGCTCCACCAATTGCACCAAACCGACGGTCTTCGTGCCGTCGGCCGCCTTAGCTGCCGGCGCCTGGGCCTTGTCTTCGCCGCCGCAGCCCGCCAAAAGAGCGGCAGCCGTCAAACCGATCAGAGCTTGCTTGATCATTTCTATCCTTTGCGATGTCGTTGTATCGTCGCGCCCGAATCGTTCCGAGCACATCTGCTTATCTTAACGAGTGAAAGCTGAAGTTGGCATACGGCCAACCGCTTAGAGCGCCGAATTTGTGCGATTTGTTTCGCTTTCGTCACCATCGGTGCGGCGAGGCAGCGCCCGCAGACGCACGATGGTTGCACCGGCTCCCCCGTCAATTTCCCGCGGTTCGCAGAACGCCACCACTTCGTCACGCTGCTTGAGCCAGCGGCGCACCACTTCGCGCAGCACACCGATGCGACCGGGCGTCCCGTTGCCTTTGCCATGAATGATGCGCACGCAGAAGAGTTCCTGCTTGCATGCGTTTTTCAAGAACTCCGCAACGGCGCATCGTGCGTCATCAACCGTCATGCCATGCAGATCGATTTGGGCACGCACCGACCAACGCCCGCGACGCAGATCGCGTGGCACGTCCGGTCCGATACCGGGACGGCGAAAGCTTTTGCCGTCTTCGCTTTCGAGAAACTCGATACTGTCGAGATCGTCGCTCATGCTCTCTTCGAGCACGCGTTTGTTGTCGGCGATCGTTTGAACGGGAATCGGGCGACGAACCTTCCTGTGCTGAGCTCGCGTGTCGTCGCCCAGAGGCTTAACACCGGCTTTGCTCATGGCCGCCGCAAAATCAATGTCTTTTTCTTCAATGCGCGGTTTGATGCGAACGCCTGCCATGGCCTTGACGCCCGTCTGATTCATCACGTCAAGAAAAACGTTCGTTTCGCGTGCAATGTGTTCGCTGGCCTTTTGCTTGGCTTCGCGTTCGGCCTCTTGTTTGCGGGCCTGCGTCTTCAGTTTGTCGGCCAAAGGGGCGAGCGCTTCAAATCCGTTGGACATTTGATGAAAATTTCCTCTGTTGCGATCGGTCTTTGAGGATACCACCGAAAAGAGAAAGCGTTCGCCAAAACTATCTTTTTGAGTCTAAAACGCTATGCCCGCACCGATGTACATGTGTACGGGCGACGGACGAAACATCACGTCGCCTTCCGGTGCGACATTGTGGTATCGCGGAAACGACAGATTAATACCCGCCAAAAGACGCGTGTGGTCGGTCGGTGCCCATGTTCCGCCCAACTGCACCACCGGAAAGACGGAGTCTTCGGAAATATCACCGCCTTGCTGCTCCCATTGGCCGTAGCCAACGCCGACACCTGCGTGCATACGCAACGCCTCGCTAAAGTTTACGTGATACTGCAGCGCCACCGAATAAGTCGTATGATCGAACGTCTTATCTTTGACTCCGCGATTGGTGGTGTCGTGTTCGCTTTCAGTGTAAGAGAAGTCCACGGCCCAATTGTCAGCGACGAAGTAGCGCGCTCCCAGCAGATAACCGGCGTCGGAGGTCACCATATAACCTTCTTCCGTTGCCGAATCTGTCTTTTCCCACATCCAGGCCCCGTATAGCTCAAAGCGATTGGAGAACGGAGAGGTCTCAAACGTCGGCAGCAGTCGGTTTTCGAGACTGTCGGTTGCAATCGTCCCGTAGAAGAAAAAGACGTTCGTAAACGGGATATACGTCATGTAAAGGCCCACATCATCAGTGCCGGCTTTCACAACCGGAAGCGGCATCGGGATGGGAAGCCAATGGTAGTCCTCGCGAAACGTCACCCCCAACATATAGCCCGCACCCACGTGATACTTTTCGCTCACGGGCCATCGCGCCACCCAGCTGTAGCCGAAAGTCGGCTCGGGATAGTAGTGTGAGTCAGAAAAGACGATGCCAAAGAGCATGCGCTCGTTGCCTTTCTCGTCAATCATCGTGCGCACAACGCCCGCACCAAACGGCAGCGCGTTTTCCTCCGATCGATTGTCGTAATCAAAGGCAGGGTGTTCGGTCCAGATGCCGAAAGCAACGCCATCTCGGCCCTTGTTCATGATTTCCTTGAAACCGTCAACCTGAGAGGACCAAAAGTCAGCAGAAGACGGCGCGAGACCGCCCGGAAGTGTGGCGGCGGCATCTTCCCAGAAACCAGCGCAAGATTGATTTGCCCATACGGACAGGGCAAGAGACGCGACAAGCGCGTGTTTACGAAACGTTGCAGGCATAGAAAAAGGATTCAGACTAGAAGTTAATGGGCGCCCGGAAGCGCCAAGAAGCCCGAATTACCTTGTTTCTTATTTTCGGGAATCGCGCAAGGCGTTGAAAAAGCGCGAAGATTCTAGCCGATGGCCGTCAAATATTCGTCAAAAAACAAAAACGAAGTCGCCTTGTCGTTGCAAAAACAACAAAGCGACCCGGCTTGAAAATGCCCTTTTCTAAAGACGAGGATCAACCGCGCTTTTCAAGATAACGCTGCGCGTCAAGTGCCGCCATACAGCCCGATCCTGCACTTGTGACAGCCTGACGGTAAATGGAATCAGCACAGTCACCAGCTGCAAAAACGCCCTCGACATTCGTGGCGGTGGCCGCAAAGCCAGCCTTGTCCGTCACAATGTAGCCGCCCTCGGTATTGAGTTCTCCGGCAAAAACCTTCGTATTGGGCGTATGACCGATGGCAATGAAGACGCCGTCAACGGCAAGCTCTTCGTCGGCACCGCCTTCAAAGTTCTTGAGCTTAAGACCCGTCACACCCTTGTCGTCACCCAGAACTTCTTCCACTTCAAAGGGCGTGTGCAACACAATCTTTCCTTCCTTGACGACATCCATCAGTTTGTCGACAAGAATAGGTTCGGCCTTGAACGTACCGCGACGGTGCACAAGATGCACGACGCTGGCAATCTGCGAGAGGTAAAGCGCTTCTTCAACAGCAGCATTGCCACCGCCGACAACCGCCACGGGCTTACCGCGATAGAAGAATCCGTCGCAGGTTGCGCAGCCCGAAACGCCGCGGCCCTTGTACTTGGTTTCGCTTTCAAGCCCGAGATACTTAGCGCTGGCCCCCGTTGCGATGATGAGCGCATCACACGTGTAAGCCCCCATATCGCCTTCCAAACGAATCGGCTTTTCCTTGAGGTGCGCAGTGTGAATGACATCAAAGACAATCTTGGTATCAAAGCGCTCGGCCTGTTCGAGCAGGTTTTGCATCAGCTGCGGTCCTTCAATACCGTTGACCGCGCCCGGCCAGTTGTCCACTTCAGTGGTTGTCATCAGCTGACCGCCCTGCTCCATGCCGGTGATCAACAAGGGCTTGAGATTGGCACGGGCAGCGTAGATGGCTGCCGTGTAGCCCGCAGGACCGGAACCGATGACAATAACAGGTGCGTGTACGCTCTCGCTCATGGTGTTTCCTTTCAAATTCGTGCTGAGGGCCGCGCAAGTGCACGGCCCCGAGATGGCTTTTTCAGATTATAGGAAGAGGTCCGCAGCAAGTTATGTCAAAACTTTTCCGATTAGAAAGTCTCTAAGGGCGCAATAGTTTCGAGCCGGTTCAAAACACAAAAGGCGACAGACCGCCCACGGGAAGTTCCAGCTGCGAGGGATATTCGACCCCCGTAAGATACAGTCCTGACGGATCAAAGGTGGGCGCGGCAACCGCACGGGATTTGGCGTGCAGAACATCGGCGAGCCACTGAACGCTTTCGCGTCCTGTGCCAACATAAATAAGGGAACCCACAATGTTGCGCACCATGTGCTGCAGGAAGGCGTTGGCTGAAATTTCCACGCCGATCAGAGCGCCTTGGCGCCGCACGGTAATGTGCTTAACCGTACGAACGGGCGTTGCCGCTTGGCATTCGGCAGCACGAAACGAGGAAAAATCGTGTTCGCCGACAAGAATCTGCGCGGCTTCATGCATTTTCTCCGCATCAAGGGGCCTCCAGACCCAGCCTGTTTTTCCGTGCATCACGGGCGAACGCACCGGGTGATTGAAAATCCAGTACTGGTAGGTGCGGCTCAACGCATCAAAGCGCGCATGAAATCCTTCGGGCACTTCACAGGCCCATTTCACGGCAATGTCATCGGGCAAAAAGGTATTGACACCGCGAATCCAGCTGGCCGGGGCACGCCAAAAGGGCGAGGCGATGCTCACCACTTGGTGCGTAGCATGCACACCGCGATCGGTACGCCCCGCGCAGATGGTGGCCACCGGAACCGTAAGGAAACGGCACAGAGCGCCTTCCAGAACATCCTGCACCGTATTGCCTTCGGGCTGGGTCTGCCAGCCAAAATAGTTTTGACCGGCGTACTCGATGCCAAGCGCTACAGTCTGCACGGGCTGTTTCGGATTACTGCTGTCCGCCACGGGTCTTTTCTTCAATTTGAGAAAGCAATTCGGACGCGTGTCGACGCTGTTCTTCGTTGCCGGCAAGAAGCACTTCATGCAAGACGCGTTGGGCTTCGGCATACGCACCGACTCCCATATACGTACGTGCTGTGATGAGCTTACCTGAAAGCGTCTCGGCACTCGTGCCGCCAACGCTTGCGGGTTGAGCCTGCGATTCTTCGTCTACATAGGCCGTTGCCACATTAAAGCCTGCTGCCGGTGCCTGCGGCTTGATTTCGCCGAGCTTGGGTTCGGTGCGCGCCGCTTGAGCCGCCTGCATGCGCTGCGTTGCACGTTCGGATTCCAGGCGACGATCCAGCATTTCCTGCGTTCCCTGCAACTGTTCGGGCTTGGCCGCTTCGGCCTTGCGGAACTTCACGACACCCATGCTTTCTTCCTTGCGGCGGAAAGTAGCCTTGCGCTGTTTCATCCAGAACCAGGCTCCACCCGCTGCCGCAGCCAGAAGGACCAGGAAGCCGACGAGCGCCCCCCAGAATCCGCCCGATTCTTCCTCTGACTTTTCGTCGAGCGCCGGCATGGCCGGTACGGGAGTCGGCGCAGGCTTTGTTTCTGGCTCGGGTTTTACCGCCGGTTCAGCAGCAGGCGTCTCGGGCGTCTTTTCAACCGGTGCGGTCTGTTCCGCAGGAACTGTCTCTGCCTGCAACTTGGCATTGTGCTGGGCATCGGCTTGAGCGATCGTTGCCGCCAAAGGATCGGCTACAGGCTCGGACTTGGGCGTCGGTGTCGGCAGGGGCTGCGCTTCGGGCTTCTTTTCGGCCTTCTCGGGCTTGGTCGGCGCCTTAGGAGCAGGTTTTGCAGATTCCGGATGTTCTGCCTTCCATTTGCGCCACAATGCCGGGGACTCCTTCTGCATTCGCTTGTGCGCACGCTGCAGCACCTTCTGACTTGGTGCTTTGCGAGCATCGGCGTTGGGAGCCACACGCACCAAAGCCCAGGCTTCATCCAATTCCACCGCCGCCACATCGTCCGCAAGCGGCGCCTTAAGACGTGAACCAACTTTCACTCCGTTGACGCGACCCTTTTCATAAGCGCCGGGATTGGCGCGCACAAAGGCCACCAGAATCTGATCCATTGAGGCCTGCGGATAGCGCGGACGGTAAAGAGTGGCAATCGACCACATCGTCATGCCGTCGCGCACCAAAAACGGCTGATCCAAATCATAATCAGCCGGATTAAGCGGAAGCTTTACCGGGCCGGCTGCCGTGGCCCTGGGGGCGGGCTTGGCGGATTGTACGGACTGTTTGGGTGCAGTCGGCTTTGCCGTGCTCTGCACCGGTTCACGAACAGGAGGCACATAGGCGGGTTCCGTCGACGCTTTCTTCACAGCCGCGGGTTTAGCCGACGGCACTGTCGACAGAGTCTTTGCGGGTTCTGCCGGAGTCGTTGCTCCGGTACCGACTGAAGGCACCACGCTCTTTTCCTTGGTCGATGCGTCCACGATCGGAGCAGGCTTTTTCGCCGCCTCAGCCTCTTTGACCATCGGTGCTGTCGGTCGATCCTGCAGACGAACCTCATAGAGCTTGGCCGAGAGTTTTCCGGCTTCGGACAGTTCAACGATCAGCGGAAACTGCTGCGCAGAAACCGCCTGTTGCCCTTTAATTTTGACGGTATACGGTTCCTTCTTGAGAAGCGTCAGCGAAATGTCGTTTAAGGACAGCGAAACCTCCTTACCGACGCGACGATAGGTTGAAGCAGGCGCCAAACGAACCATCAGCTGTTCAGCCTTCGGATCCACGTCACGGATCGTCAATTCGGCGTTCAAAGGTTCACCCACAGCCGAATAAACCATCAGGCTGCCGAGTTCCGCCGCAAAAGCGCCGCCGGCTACGGCTGCTGCCGCCACAGCAACTAGAGTTTTTCGCAAAGTAATCGCTTCCGACATCTGCTTACCTAATTAATTTCGAATTGATATTCTGTTGGGGAGCATCCGACAGACAAAACCACACCTCGGTTCGTGCATTATGTCCCCGATCTGAAGGATTCTACCGACTTGCGCAAAGACTACGCTCGTCTCGCTTTGAAAGGCGTTCTTTTTTGCAATCTGTCACACCGCGCTGAAAAGTTCCTCAGTACTTGTCAGTCGAATACCTGCGGAGCGCCACGCCGTTTGAGCGTCTTCATACGACGATGGAGCAATCGCACGAATGCCGTCCGTCACAACGTACACCTCAAAGCCCGCCGCAACGGCGTCCAATGCTGTCCAACTCACGCAGTAATCCGCTGCAAGTCCGCAAATGACCACCTTACGAATGCCGCGCTCGGTGAGCCATCCTGCCAAACCGGTTCGCGTTTGACGATCAGCTTCCAGAAAAGCCGAATAACTGTCTCGCTCGGCACATGTGCCCTTGCGAAGAATCAAATCGGCCTCGACAGCATTGAGCTTCTCGGCAAAAGCGGCCCCCTTTGAGCCAGCCACACAATGCGCGGGCCACAGCACTTGTTTGCCATAGGGCATATCGATCACATCAAAGGGATGCCGGTCCGGATGACTAGCCGCGAAACTCTGATGCTCGGCGGGATGCCAGTCGGCCGTGAGCACCACTGTGGAAGCTACCCGGATCAGTCGATTGATCGGGGCGATCACAGCGTCACCTTGCGGAACTGGCAATGCGCCGCCCGGTAAAAAATCGTTTTGAACATCCACCACGATCAAGGCGGTGTCAGGATTCTGCAGAAAGCCCATAAGCTCCTCCATAGGTCATCACCGTTGAGGATAGCGCAACGAAACGACTGGAAAAAAACATCAGCAAGAAAAAAGCCCCGCCTCTCCACAAGGAAAAGACAGGGCTTTGTGCGAAGCTCTTAACGAACCGAAAAGAAAAATTTCTTACTGGTCCTTCAAGATTTCCGCGTTGAGCTGATCGCGGATTTCTTTGCCGGCGCGGAAGTACGGAACATACTTGCCCGGCACCTTAACCGCTTCGCCGGTCCGCGGATTGCGGCCGTCGCGCGGAGGACGGTACTTCACGGAGAAGCTACCGAACCCACGCACTTCGACTCGCATGCCGCGGCTCAAAGCGCATACCATCGATCGAAGAACGATGTTTACCGCTTCATCGGCGTTACGGCCGGAAAGCATCGGATGGCGTCCGAAAACCCGCGAAATCAACTCTGATTTCGTCAAGGCTCGCATATACGAACCCCCGATTACTTCTGTTCGAGCTTGGCCTTGAGCAGAGCGCCCAAGTTGGTCGTACCGGAGCTGGCGTCGGAGTTAACGCGATCGAGAGCCTTGCGGGCTTCGGCGGCATCCTTAGCCTTGATCGAGAGCTGGATCGAACGGTTCTTGCGATCCACGCTGGTGATCAGAGCTTCGACTTCCTGACCAACGGTGAGCTGGGTGGTGGCATCTTCAACGCGTTCGGAAGAGATTTCGGAAGCGCGCAGGTAGCCTTCGGTGTCGTTGCCAAGATCAATCACGGCGCCCTTGGCGTCGACGCTCTTGACGGTGCCCTTGACGATCGTGTTGCGTTCATGAGAACCGGCAAAGTCGGTGAACGGGTCGCCCGAGAGCTGCTTGATGCCCAGGCTGATGCGTTCGCGTTCGGTGTCGATGCCGAGAACGACAGCTTCGAGTTCGTCGCCCTTCTTGTACTTGCGCACGGCGTCTTCGCCCTGTTCGTTCCAGGAGAGGTCAGAGAGGTGAACCAGACCGTCAATACCGCCGGGCAGGCCGATGAACACGCCGAAGTCGGTGATCGACTTAACCTGGCCCTTGACCTTGTCGCCCTTCTTGAAGCTCTGGTTGAATTCTTCCCAGGGGTTCGCCTTGCACTGCTTCATGCCGAGGCTGATGCGACGACGGTCTTCGTCGATGTCAAGAACCATGACTTCGACTTCTTCGCCGAGCTGAACGATCTTCTTCGGATCAACGTTCTTGTTGGTCCAATCCATTTCGGACACGTGCACGAGACCTTCGATGCCGGTTTCGATTTCAACAAAAGCACCGTAGTCGGTGATGTTGGTCACCTTGCCGAACAGACGGGTGTTCTGCGGGTAGCGGCGGGCAATGCCGATCCACGGATCTTCGCCCAACTGCTTGAGGCCGAGGGAAACGCGGCTCTTTTCCTGGTCGAACTTGAGGACCTTAGCTTCGATTTCCTGACCGACAGACACCACTTCGCTCGGGTGACGCACGCGGCGCCAGGCGAGGTCGGTAATGTGCAGCAGGCCGTCGATGCCGCCGAGGTCAACAAACGCACCGTAATCGGTGATGTTCTTGACGATACCCTTGACAATGGCACCTTCCTTGAGCGTAGCGAGCAGCTTGGCGCGTTCTTCGCCCATGCTGGCTTCCACGACAGCGCGGCGGGAAACCACCACGTTGTTGCGCTTGCGGTCAAGCTTGATCACCTTGAATTCGAGGGTCTTGCCTTCGAACGGGGTGGTGTCCTTGACAGGACGGGTGTCGACGAGAGAACCCGGCAGGAAGGCACGGATGCCGTTGGTCATGACGGTGAGGCCGCCCTTGACCTTGCCGGTGATGGTACCGGTGACGAGTTCGCCGGATTCCAAAGCCTGTTCGAGGTTCATCCAGGCAGCCAGGCGCTTGGCCTTGTCGCGGGAAAGAACCGTTTCGCCGAAACCGTTTTCGGCCGATTCGATTGCCACGGAAACGAAGTCGCCGGGCTGAACGGTCACTTCACCGAGGTCGTCCTTGAATTCTTCGATGGGCACATAGGCTTCGGACTTCAGGCCGGCGTTCACAACCACGAAGTTGTGTTCGACGCGCAGCACTTCGGCGGTGATAACTTCACCCTGACGCATTTCCTGCTTAGCGAGGCTTTCCTCAAAAAGCTGGGCAAAAGATTCGGTATTGGTAGTGTTGGACATGAAAATTAAAAAACGTTGAAATCTCACCGACCCGGGGTACCGGTTTTTAAGCCGTCAGTCGGTGGTGTTTGCAAAATTAAAGAATGCCGAGCCCCGTCTCGGCATTCCGTAAAAAAATCTGTCTTACTTTTTATTGGCAACGCGGAAATCAGGCGCACAGCTCCCGATACCACCGATAGACCGTTTCAAGCGTCTGCTCGATGTTCAAATCGGAATTGTCGAGAACTTTTGCGTCCGGCGCCGGCACACAAGGCGCAGCCTTGCGCTCGCGGTCGCGGCGATCGCGTTCAGCCAGATCACGAGTAAGGTCGCTCAGATTAGCAGAAATTCCCTTGACAATCAACTGATTAAAGCGTCTTTTTGCACGCGCTTCAGGCGTAGCTGTCAAAAACACTTTCAAAACCGCATCCGGAAAGATAACGCTGGCCATATCGCGACCGTCGGCCACCAAGCCGGGAGCCTGTCGCGCATCGCGCTGCAAATCAGTGAGCGCCTGACGCACAGCGGGCAAGGCGGCTACGCGGCTGGCGGTCAAACCCACTTCTTCGGCTCGGATGGCCTGCGTGACGTCTTCACCTTCAAGGAAAATCTTTCCTTCTTTAAAAACAGGCTTCATGGCACGGGCAACGGCCTCGCAGGCGGCCTCCTCGTCGGGATTCACGCCCGCCTTGAGAACCGACAGCGCCGTGAGTCGGTATAGAGCACCGCTGTCGAGATAATGAAACCCCAGTTTCTCGGCCAAAGCCGCGGCCACCGTTCCTTTGCCGCTGGAACTCGGACCATCGATGGCTATGACGGGGATCGGATTCGCTTGTGTCACTTTCCACATCCTTGAGCTTGGTTTTGAAGTCGCTATTCTACGAGCCGACACTGCGTTTGTCTTCAGAGTTATCGCTCCGCCGCCAGCTGACCGAAAACCTCAAAATAGTCCGGATACGTCTTGGCCGTGCAGCGCGGATCGTTGACCGTTACCGTGATGCCCGCGCAGGCGGCAAGCGCAAGACTCATGGCCATGCGATGGTCGTCGTAGGTATCGACCGTGGCATCCGTGAGCTTTCCGTTTTCAGGTCTGGCCACAACAATGTAGTCGCTCCCCTCTTCGACCGTGGCCCCGAACTTGCGCATCTCGCAAGCCATGGCGGCCAATCGGTCGGTCTCCTTAACGCGCCAACTGCCGATACCGGTAAGGTGCACGGGACCTTCGGTCATCAATGCCATCGGCACGAAGGTCATGGCTGCATCTGGTATGGCCGTGCAGTCCAGAGAAAGCCCCTTGAGCGGATGCGAGGCGTGTCTCGAAACCGTGATCGAATCGTTTGTTTTTTCGACCGTAGCCCCCATCTGTAGGAGTGCATCGGCAAAAGCCACGTCGCCTTGAATCGAATCTTTTCCGACGCCCGTGACCGTCACAGGGCCCCCCGTAAGCGCCCCCAGGGCCAAAAAGTAGCTTGCAGCCGAAGCATCGGCTTCCACACGATAAGACGCCCGAGCGCAGTATGTTCCGCGCGGCACCCAAAAGCCCGTCGCCGTTTCTCGGGCTTCGATGCCAAAGTCACGCATCATGCGCACGGTCATTTCCACATAGGGGCGGCTGATGAGTTCGCCCTTGATGTCAATCCAAAACCCCTCTTCGGAAGCAATGGTCGGCGCAAGCATCAACAGGGCCGTCAGATACTGGCTCGAGACATTGCCGCGCACGCTTACTCGGGATCCCACACAAAAAGCTGGTTCAAACGTAAGCGGCAAAAAGCCTTCGTTGATCTCGCAAGTGATCTTGGCGCCGAGACTTCGCAGGGCCTCCAACAGATCGCCGATCGGACGCTCGCGCATACGCGCAACGCCGTCAATCCGGTAGTTTCCGCCCGCAAAAGCCAAAAGCGCCGTCAGCGTTCTGGTGGCAGTACCGGCATTACCGATAAAGAGTTCCCCTTCTTTGACGGGAATCCTTCCCCCGCACCCCGTGACGGTCACCTGCGTGTCGTTGTCAAAACTCACCGGGATGCCGAGCGTCTTGAGCGCATCAAGCATGCGTTCGGTGTCGTCTGCTCGAAGCAGTCCGGTGAGCGTCGTTTTGCCTTGGGCCATCGCCGCCATAAACAGAGCACGATTGGAAATCGATTTGCTCCCTGGCAACTGTACGGTTCCTGCCGCGGTCGTGATCGGTGCGATCGTGATGCTCTCACGGGGACAAGAGGCAACAGTTGATTGCATCATAGAACCCCTTTAGCTACGTTTTTTGGGCAGATGCGGCGCAATGCGACGGCGAGCGTCGGCAGCGCGAGCAAACACACTGCGCGTCACCTCGACCTCGTCGTTTTCAACGGCTCGGCGCAGCAATGCCAGATCTTTTTCAAAATAAGAAAGCGCTTCAAGCACCGCCTTTTTGTTCGCGCGGAAAATATCCACCCACATCTCAGGACTGGAAGCCGCAATACGCGTGAAGTCTCTGAAACCTGCCCCGGCAAGTGATAACTTGCGTTCGGCACTTCCGGTATTGAGAATGGAATCAACCATTGCGTAGGAAAGCAAATGGGGCAAATGCGAAACAGAAGCAAAAACAGCGTCATGCTCTTCGGGCGTCATGCGCAACAAATCACTGCCGGCCGTTTTCCAGGCCTCTTCCCAAAACCGTACGGCTCGCTCTCCGATACCGTCGACAGGCGTGGAAATCGCCTTGGCTCCGACAAAAAGATCGGCGTCGGCGTAGTCGACTCCTGGCATTTCACCGCCTGCAATCGGGTGCACCGGCGCATAGTTGACAAATTTTTCCTTAAGCACCCGACGAGCCCCGTCAATCACAACGCCGCGCACGGACCCCACATCGGTAATGAGCGTGTCGTCTCCCAGGAAAGGTTCAATCTGCGCCATAACCTTTTCAATAGCCAGCACCGGTACGGCCACGAGTACAGCATCGGCTCCTTGAACACATTCCTGCAACGTTGAGCTGGCCGCATCGGCAATCCCCATGTCCACCGCTTTGAGCACGCTTTTCGTCGAGAGGTCAAATGCCGACACCGTATCAAACACGCCGCCGCGCTTCATGGCCCATGCCGCCGAAGCACCGATCAAACCCACGCCAATCAAGGCCAAACGCATTGTCAAATTTCCTTTCTTCGCGAAGACTCAAAGTGCCGAGAGCGTCTCGCGAAACGCTTTCATGAAAATATCGTTTTCTTCGGGAGAACCCACCGAAATACGCATGTATTCAGGGAGCCCGTAGCTCTTGAGCGGCCGAAGAATCACGCCTTTGCGCAGCATCGCTTCGTTGATTTCCGCCGCCTTGGGGCCGACGTGCACCATAATGAAGTTGGCCTGCGAAGGCAGTTGCACGAGTTTGAGCTCTTCAAAGAAAGCTGCCAGACGCGCACGTTCTGTGGCATTGGTCTGCACCACCTTCCGCAAAAACGCCTGATCTTCAAGCGCAGCTACCGCGGCAGCCTGCGCGGCCGCGTTCATGTTAAAAGGCGGGCGGATTCGGTTCATCATCTCGATGAGCTCTTTATTTGCCACGCCGAAGCCCGCACGCAACCCTGCCAGACCGTAGGCCTTGGAAAAAGTACGGGTCACCAGTAGGTTGGGAAAGCGCTTGACCCACTCAAAACTCGGCGTTCTGAGCTTTTCGTCCATAAAGTCCGTATAGGCCTCGTCGAGAACCACGACGCACTTCTCGGGCACTCGCTCGAGGAACGTCAAAAGTGCGCCGGGATCGAGCGGTAACCCAGTCGGGTTGTTCGGATTGGTGATGTAGATAAGGCGTGTGTTGATGTCGGTTGCCGCAAGCAACCCTTCCAAATCCACCTGAAAGTCCTTGGTCGGCACCTCGACACACTCGGCAGCACATTCCTGCGCACTCAATTCATACACGGAGAAGGAATACTGCGAGTAAACGCACCGATCACCGGGCGACAAAACCGTTCGTGCGATCAAACCCAGAATTTCATCGGAGCCGTTGCCAACAATTACTTCGTCAGGGGAGACACCGGCAAAGGCTGCGGCCGCTTCACGCACAACCTGCGCCGCTCCGTCCGGATAGCGTGTGCCGTTCGTGACCGCCTGCATCGCCGCTTGTTGAGCCTTGGGCGACATACCGAGCGGATTTTCATTACTCGCGAGCTTCACGATACACGTCGGATTCAGTCCGTACTGCCGCGCGGTCTCTTCGATTGGTTTACCCGCTACATAGGGGCTGATCGCTTCAAGCGCTTTGCGCGCCACAAATCCCTGCATTTTTTCTCCCTTCTTGTTTTTTCAGTACGCTGCCGTGTAGGAGCCCAGAAGCTTCAGATACAAAGCAATATGGCCGAGTTCATCGATAGCCTTGGCAATGGGCTCGTCCTCGATATGCCCGTCAACGTCCACATAAAAGTTGTAATCCCAAGCGCCGTTGCGTGCCGGACGACTTTCCAGTCGCACCATGGATACCTTGTACTTGGCAAAGGGGGCGAGCGCATCCAAAAGCGCTCCGGCACGGTTGGGAACCGAAAAAATGAGACTCGTTTTGTGAAGCACGTTTTGCGCCTTGCGGCCCGCCTCCTTGCCGAGCACCAGAAAACGCGTGCAATTGCGCGGATCGTCTTCGACAGCATGTGCTGCGATATGCAATCCGTAAAGCGCCGCAGCGCGTTCGGCTGCCAGAGCTGCCACCTTCGGATCAGCTGCAGCTTCTTTAGCCGCCTGCGCGTTGGAGCTTGAGGGAACGAGCTTGGCCTGCGGCAGATGCGTCATCAACCATATGCGACACTGGGCAAGAGCCTGCGGATGGGCGTGCACTTCAACAATGTCTTCGCGCTTGCCCGAGCGATTCATCAGATTGTGATGCACCGCCACATTGACTTCACCGATCACCTTAAGAGGTGTCGTAAGCAACAGATCGGCCGTACGCGTCACGATGCCCTCGGTACTGTTTTCCACCGGAACAACCGCAAAGTCAGCGGTGCCGCTGGCGGCCTCATGAAACACTTCGTCAAGACTTCCGCAGGCAAGCGCCTTGAAACTCGAGCCGAACTGCCGAACCACGGCTTCCTCGGTGAACGTTCCCTTCGGCCCGAGAAAGGCCACGCAAGGCAAAGCCTCGACGGCACGGCACGCGGACACAATTTCGCGTACGATGTTGCGAATCGCCTCTTCACTCAAAAGCGTCCCTTCAGCTTTAGCGCGTGCCACGGTTCGTTCGAAAATTTCTCGCTCGCGCTCGGGCTTATAGACGGCTCCGGCCGCTTTGAGTTTGCCAATCGAACGCGCCAGCTTGGCGCGCTTTTCCAAAAGACCGAAAAGCTCGGTATCCGTTGCATCAATCACCTTGCGCAACTCTTCGATGCTGCCGCCGCTCGTGCAGAGATCCGTCATTTCATGTTCCCCCTGTTTTCCTTTTGTTTTTAGCCGTGGCGCTTGGCAAAATCCGCCATGAAATCGGCCAGCACCTCTGCGGCCCGCACAGGCAACGCGTTGTAGAGCGACGCGCGCAAGCCTCCGACTAAGCGATGGCCCTTAAGGTTCACTAGCTTCGCGTCGGCGGCTTCCTTAACAAAGAGTTCGGTGAGTGCCTCTTCGCGCAGGTTGAAGACCACATTCATGCGCGAACGCGTGCTGGGCGTGATCGTGTTGGTGTAAAAGCCGTCGCTGCTGTCGATGGCGTTGTAAATCAGCTTGGAGCGCAGTCGGGCGCGCTCATCCATCACTTCCACGCCGCCTTCGCTCACAAGCCACTTGCAGACAAGATTGGCCACCCAGATCGCAAACGTGGGCGGCGTGTTGTACATGCTGCCCGCCTCGCTGTGCACTTGGTAATTGAGCATCGTGGGACAGGTTTCGCCCGCCAGCCCCAGGAGGTCTTTTCTCACAATCACAACCGTGAGACCGGCCGGTCCGAAGTTTTTCTGCGCCCCTGCAAAAACCAGAGCGTGGCGCCGGAAATCAATCGTGCGTGATAGGAAGTTGCTGCTCACGTCGCTGACCAGCGGCACACAATCCGGACACTGCGGAATGTAGTTGAATTCCATGCCGTTGACAGTCTCGTTCATGCAGTAATAAAGATAAGCAGCATCGTTGGGCACATTGATGCTGTCAGGATGCGGCACCTGTGCGCGTGAAGGTGTTCCGATCACGCTCACGCGACAGAACTTGCTTGCTTCGGCCGCCGCCTTCTTCGACCAAACGCCGTTGACAATATATGAAGCTTCCGCCGCAGCGCCGAGCAGATTCAGGGGCACCATCGCAAACTGCATGTGTCCGCCGCCCTGCAGAAAAAGAATGTCGTGCGTTTCCGGAACACTCAAGAGCTCACGCAAAAGATCGCGCGTCTCGCGAATGATCTGCGAAAACACGGGACCGCGGTGACTCATCTCCACCAGACTCATTCCGCAGCCGTGATAATCGGGAAACTCCTTGGCGACTTCTTCGAGAACAGGAACCGGCAGCACGCCTGGACCTGCCGAAAAGTTATATACGCGATTCATTTTTTCACGCGACCTACGTACTCCGAGGGAAAACACGAGGTCGCTCTCCTGATAGTTAATTGATTCAAACGATGCTCTGCCGGAGCGCTTCTGGTCGATCTTTGCAAAATCGCCCTGCACGGAACAACAACCGCACAGGGCGTTTTTTGTCATCGGCTACTTATTTTCGCCGTTCTCATCGCTTGCCGGTACAGGGAATTCACCTGAGTCAGCGGTCGTTTCAGCGGCAAGTGCCGAGGCACCGTGTGATTCCGCATCCGTCGAGACGTCTTCGGAGTCTTCGTTGGCCACACGCGTCACACTCACAACCGTTTCGTCCAGCGTTTCCATGAGCTTGACGCCCTGAGTGGCACGGCCCGACTGTCGAATCGACTCGACGGTCGTGCGAATCATGCGTCCGTTGTTGGTGAGCACGAGCACGGTGTCTTCCACATTCACCAGCGTTGCAGCAACCAGCTCGCCGTTGCGCTCGCTCGTCATGATGGCAATCTGGCCCTGACTGCGGCGGCCGTGCTTGGGGTGATCCGCCAGCGGCGTGCGCTTGCCGTAGCCGTTAGCGCAAACCGTCAGCACTTCCATGTTCGTATCGGCGTGCACGGCAAACATGCTGATGCACTTGTGTCCTTCGGGCAGCTTCATCGTGAGCACGCCGCGCGCGGCACGTCCCATCGGACGCACTTCGTTTTCGTCAAAGCGCAACACCTTGCCGTTGCTGCCGAAGACCATGATGTCCTGCGTGCCGTCAGTGATCACAGCCGTAAGGATGCTGTCGCCATCGTCAAGCGCAATGGCGGCCTTACCCACGCTTCGGATCACGGCGAATTCCTTAAGCGACGTCTTTTTCATCACACCATTGACTGTTGCGAGGAACACGTAGTGCGATTCGTCAAAGCGGCTCACGGGCAGAATCGTCACGATCGATTCGCCTTCGGCGATGTCAAGCAAATTGACGATCGCCTTACCCTTACTCGTGCGCGAGCCCTCCGGGATCTGGTAGATCGGCAAAGCGTAGACACGTCCGAAATTGCTGAAGCACAGGGCCTGATCGTGACTGCTTGCCGTGATGATACGGTCGATCTCGTCGCCTTCCTTGAGTTTGGCAGCGGCCTTGCCCTGACCGCCGCGGCGCTGGCTGCGGTACTCGGTGAGCGACTGACGCTTGATGTAGCCTTCGCGCGAAAGCGTCACAACCATCGTTTCTTCCGGCACGAAATCAAGCGGATTGAAGTTGGGGTCACCCGACGGATCGATTTCCGAGCGGCGATCATCGCCGAACTTGTCCTTCAATTCAGCCAATTCGTCGTCCATGATTTTCACGACGCGCTCGGGACGGGCGAGGATGTCGAGCAAATCGGTGATCTGTGCGTTGGCCTGACGGTATTCGTCATTGATCTTGTCCTGTTCGAGACCGGTGAGCTTTTGCAGAGCCATCTGCAAAATCTTGTCGGCCTGAACGGGACTGAGGTGATACAAACCGTCGGCCTGCAGGCCGTAACAGGCGTCAATATCCTGCGGACGATAGTCCTGCGGATTGAAAGCAGCGTTCAAAAGACCCGATACCAGATCCGACTTCCAGCCGCGCGACATGAGCTGCTCGCGGGCAATCGGCGGATTGGGAGCATTGCGGATGATGCGCAGGAACTCATCTAGGTTGGAAAGTGCCACCGCCTGACCTTCGAGAATGTGTCCGCGCATACGGTTTTTGTTCAGTCGGAAGATCGTGCGGCGGTTGATGACTTCGCGGCGATGACGCAGGAAGGCCTCGATGATTTCGCGCAAATTCAGAACACGCGGGCGGCCGTCGACGAGCGCCACCATATTAATGCCGAACGACCACTGCAACTGGGTGAGCTTAAAGAGATTGTTGCGGACAACTTCACCGAATGTACCGGCTTTGAGTTCCATAACAATGCGCACGGTCTTGCTCGACTCGTCGCGCAGTTCACTGATGCCCTCAATCTTCTTGTCGCGCATCAGTCGAGCGATCGATTCGACGAGCACCTTCTTGTTGACCTGGTAGGGAATATCGTCAACAACGAGCACCTGACGCCCCGACTTCGTTTCTTCAAAGTGCGTATGTGCGCGCATGATCACTCGGCCGCGTCCGGTGCGGTAACCCTCGTGCACGCCCTTCAAACCGTAAATAATGGCGCCTGTCGGGAAGTCGGGCGCAGGCATCCGCGCAATGAGTTCGTCAATGGTCGCGTCGGGCTTGTGCAGCAGATGACGGCACGCATCAATCGTCTCGCGCAAATTGTGCGGCGGAATGTTGGTGGCCATACCCACGGCAATGCCGGCCGAACCGTTCACAAGAAGGTTGGGCAGACGCGCGGGCAGTACGGAGGGTTCCTTTTCGGAGTTGTCGAAGTTGGGAACGAAGTCAACCGTGTCCTCTTCCAGGTCGTCAAGCATCGCATCAGCAATGCGAGCCAGACGGCATTCGGTGTAACGCATGGCGGCAGCGCCGTCGCCGTCGATCGAACCGAAGTTGCCCTGGCCCCAGACAAGCGGATAGCGCATGGAAAAGTCCTGCGCCAGACGCACCAGCGTCTGGTAGACAGCCTGATCGCCGTGCGGATGGTATTTACCGATGACGTCACCCACGATACGAGCGCACTTCTTCGTGGCATGCGAGAAGTCGTTTCCGAGTTCGTGCATGGAAAAGAGCACGCGGCGATGCACGGGCTTAAAGCCGTCGCGCACGTCAGGCAGTGCACGCCCCACGATCACGCTCATGGCGTAATCAAGATAGGAGCGCTTCATTTCGGTTTCAAGCGAAATCGGAAGCGTTTCCAAAGAGTAAGAAATCGGCATGCCGTTGGCTTCGCCTTGGGCATTGTCCTGATTGAGCTTGGTATCGTCGTTCGTATCCATGGTACCCCGATAGACAAAGCGTCAGTCTGTCAATTAACTGAACGCTTGAAATTGATTTTCGCCGGCGGAAAAAAGTAAAGCGCAAACACCCCCTTGATCCCCGCGGCAGAACCTCAGGCATTTTAGCGATTTACGCTCTAAAACGCGTGTATTGTATTTTTCGGTCCGGACGGTCTTAAGCGGACTTTGCCGAAAACATCCGTCAAGGCCTCAAATCGACGCATAGTGCGATTTTGAGCTTCACGGACATCGAAAAACGAAGCAACCTACGCATAACTGTCCGCCTATCAGAAGATTTTTGCGACAAAAATCGGGGTTTTCGCACATTTTGTTGCGTCTCCCTTCTCCTTTTGCTTCAAGATGCGGCACAATACGGACAAAGTTCTGTCTTTCTGAGACGGAAGTTGTTTGCGTATGCTTTTTTGGAGCAAACGCAAGCGAAGGTTTTAGGGCCTTTGACCCCAACCGCGCCGGATATGAAACCGGCTGACGCGGGACACACCGACGAAACAGTGCAGTGCCCGTCTTTGCATACTAAAAAGAAAGGAAGCGTAAATATGAAGACTTCGATCAAGCTTTGCGGCCTCGCCGCTGCTGTGTTGATGGCCACTGCCGGTAGCGCAATGGCTTCCGATACTGTCGTTCCCTATGTTTTGGATTCCCAGAGCAAGGTTGTGACGAACTCTACCGGTCTTTGCTGGCGCACCAGCTTCTGGACGCCCGCTCTTGCTGAACAGGGCGGTCCGGACGGCCTCGGTTGCACCTGCGACAAGGACATCCTGTCTGCCGCCGCCTGCACGAAAGCTGCTCCTGTGGAAGAACCGCGCGTTGCCAAGGTGACGCTCGCTGCCGATACGCTGTTTGCCTTTGACAGCGCCAAGCTCTCCGAAGACGGCCGTAACATGCTCGATCAGCTCGTGAGCCGTATGGCCGGTATGGACGTTGAAGTGATCCTCACGACCGGTTACGCTGACCGCCTCGGCAAGGATGCCTACAACCAGAAGCTCTCCGAACGTCGCGCCGAAGCGGTGAAGACCTACTTGAGTGAAAAGGGTGTTGACGGCGGTTTGATCCAGACCGAAGGCCGCGGTGCCGCCGATCCTGTCGTGAACTGCCCGAAGCCCGCAGCCGGCAGCCAGATCCGCAACATGCAGGACCTCATCAAGTGCCTCGCCCCGAACCGTCGCGCCGTGATCGAAGTGATCGGCACCCGTACCGTTCAGTAATCGGCATTTGATCTGAAACCTGGCGCAGCGCGCTGCGTCAGGCTGAAAAAAGCCCCGAAGGATTTCTCCGACGGGGCTTTTTCTTGTGACGTTTCTCAGCCTCGTTACACGGCTGCGTCGCCCGTTTCACCTGTGCGAATGCGGATGGCCTGTTCGATATCAAAGACGAAGATCTTGCCGTCACCGATCTTGCCGGTGCGGGCACTCTTTTGAATCGCTTCGAGGCACTGTTCAAGCAGATCGTCGGGAACAGCCGCTTCGATCTTGACCTTGGGGAGAAAGTCCACCACGTATTCGGCACCGCGATAGAGCTCCGTGTGCCCCTTCTGACGGCCGAATCCCTTGACTTCGGTCACGGTAAGGCCATTGACGCCGAGTTCAGCCAACGCTTCGCGAACTTCATCCAATTTAAAGGGCTTGACGATTGCGGTAACGAGTTTCATGAGACTTCCTATCCTTCTTGAGCGGCTAAATCCATTCATGCCAGCGTTTTTGCGCTTCGATGCGTAATTTTACGGAAACTCGGGCGGCTCGTAAGCGGCAGGCGAACGTCTCGTCCGAGCATCGCGCGGCTCACTTTGGGGCCGACCGGACACTGCGCCCGCTTGTACTCACTGCGAAGCCAAAGTTCAATCACACGATACACGTTGTCGGCGTTGTGGCCCAAGGCTTGCAGTTCAGCCTCGCTTTTCCCCTCTTCGAGCAACCCGCGCAAAATGGCGTCAAGCTCGGCATAGGGCATCAGTGCCGATTCGTCCGTCTGTCCTTCCTTTAATTCCGCAGAAGGTGGACGCGTGATAATTTCCTCGGGGATCACTTCTCTGCCCTTCATAACGTTGTAGGTACGCAGCATCTCCCAGACGTCCGTCTTCAACACATCCTTGATGGGAGCGTAGCCACCGACGGTATCACCGTATAGCGTACAGTAGCCAGTAGCACTTTCGGACTTATTGCCGGTGGCAAGCGTCAGCCACCCGAACTTATTGGAAAGAGCCATCAGGAGAAGCCCTCGGCTTCTGGCCTGCAGGTTTTCTTCGGCAAGACCTTCGTCAGTTCCCGCAAAGTCATCCGCAAGAACAGACTTGGCTGCATCGTAGATGGGACCGATCGGGCGCACACGGTAATCAATGCCCAGATTCTCCGCACAATCCTTAGCCAACTTCAAGCTCAAGTCCGAGGTGTAGCGCGTGGGCATCATCACGGCGTGAACGTGTTCTTTGCCGAGCGCTTCGACGGCAATGGCTGCCACCAGGGCGCTGTCGGCCCCCCCGGAAAGCCCCAATAAGGCATCGGAAAAACCGTTTTTTCGGGCGTAGTCGCGCACGGCACAAACCAGTGCGGCAAAAAGCGTTTCGTATCGACCGGGCTCCCGAACAAGTGCCGTCGTCTTGTCCTCAAAGAGATTAGAAACTGTTACCGCCCCTTCATCAGCCTCGAAGGCCTTGAGGCGCACCGTCTCACGACCTTTGCAATTGACGGCAAAACTGCGACCTTCGTAAATGACGTCGTCCTGGCCCCCAGCCTGATTGACAACGGCAAACGCAATCCCCTCGCGAGCACAGTTGTCCATCATCAATTCCCGATGCTTTGCGCAGTCGCCCGAGTCAAACAGACCGAAGTCCAGCGCGCAGACGAGTCCAACGTCGTCTGCCTTAAGCGCACGCACGAAGGATTCATCCGTCAGATCATCCGCAAAGCAGTAATTCACCTCCACTCCGGAGTGATTAAGTATGGAGCGAGCGTTCTCAAGAACACAGCCTCCCTGCAGCGGTTTATCGATACGTTTGAAAATCTCGCCGCTTCCCAAAACGTAGATCGAGCGATTGATTTTTCCTTCGGATCGACTCGGCGCACCGACAAGCACGATTTTTCCGTCCCGCGACTGGCGGTAGAGCGCTTGCGCGAGCCCATTGATCGCCTCTTCAAGGGACATCCAGAAGTCCTCGTGCTCGAGCCACCCTTCAAGCGGCCATCCGGTGAGCGACATGGCAGGCGTCACGCAGATAGACGCACCGAGTTCGTGAGCCCTTTTAGCGGCGTCAAGGATCTGTTTGGCGTTGCCCTCCAAATCGCAGGCAACAGGATTGGTCTGGGCCAGGTATACAAACGGTCTATCGATCATGGCAGTCGTTTTTTTGGTTGTGGGTTGAGAGGCGCAAAAACTATAACGCCGCCGCGTCCGCCGGATAAGAAAAACCCCCGCTTTTTTTCAAAGCGAGGGGCTTTTTTTTCGGAGAAAACCGCAAACGGAATTAGGCCGTCTTAGGCTTGACTTCCATTGATTCGTAGCCGTGGACGCCTTCCATGATCAGCTTTTCGGCTTCTTCAGGGCTCTTCCAACCTTTGACCTTCACCCACTTGCCGGGTTCGAGGTCCTTGTAGTGTTCGAAGAAGTGACGGATCTGATCGAGCACGTCGGCCGGAACGTCGTCGGCGGTCTTCCACTTGGCGTAGCGCAAGCAAACCTTGCTCACAGGCACGGCCAGAATCTTCCAGTCGATACCGCCTTCGTCTTCCATCACGAGCACGGCAACGGCACGGCAGCGGCAAACGGTACCGGTCATCAGCGGGAAGGGCGTCAGAACACACACGTCAACCGGGTCACCGTCGTCGGCGATCGTCTGCGGAATGTAGCCATAGTTGCAGGGATAGTGCATCGCCGTGCCGACGAAGCGGTCAACAAACAGGGCACCCGACTCTTTGTCCACTTCATACTTGATCGGAGCGGAATTGGCCGGAATTTCAACAATCACATTAAAGTCGCGCGGCAGATCGCGGCCGGCGGTCACTCGGGCAAGACCCATTTCTCAACTTCTCTATTTGGAATTGGAAAAAACAGCCCGTTGACTTGAACGGGCCGACTTCAAGGGGCGAAATTTTAGTTGCAACCGCTTGATTTCGCAAGCAGTTGAACGATTTTCAGACTACGTCAAACGCAGCAGATTGGAAACGATGTGTTCACGCACGCGCTCATCGAGCGTGCCCGTGATCTCCACATGCACGAAACCGGCTTCACGCAGGCGTTCGGCACAACGCGGATGAATCGTCACAGCCGCACCGTGCAGGAACCACTCGCGGGCTCCCGGCACAGGACGGATGGCGTGCAGCAGCGTAGCCACCGAATCCGAACTCGTGATATAGACAATCGGTGAGGGACCGTGAATGGCTTTCTGCAAATCATCAATCTGTTGCGTGGACAGCTCAATGGGAACACGCACATAAGCGGCAAGCTTTTCCACATCGGCGCCAAGCTGCGTCAACTGTTCGGCAAGCCACTCCCGCCCCGTCTGACCACGGGCAATCAGCACGCGGCGCGGAATCTGAGTGTGCTTCAACAACTCGAAAAGAGCCTCACTGCCGGACTTTTCTGCATCACCCTCGGGGAAAATCACCGGAACATCGTCGCCCCAGGCCGCGCGGATCACGCGCGCGGTTCCTTCTCCGACGGTGGCAAGCGTGATGTGCTCGGGCCACTTCTGCACCCAATGCGCCACAGCTGCCACAGCGGCAGGCGAGGCAAGCACCACCATGTCTACATCGTCCAGATGCGACAGACGCTGAGAAACAAGTTCCTGATCTTCGGGAAGCGTGATCGTAAAGGCCGGCCAGCACCAAGCTTCAATGCCGTCGGCCTTGAGTTTTGCAGCCAAACGATCGTTGGCTGCCCCCGGGCGCATCAGAATAACCGGTTGATGAGAGAGTCCCATGAACTTATCTTTTGTAAAGCTAAATCAACTTCTTAATTGAAGTCGCATTCTACTCGGCTCCTTACAAAAGTTCACCGGCCTTGATTGCGGCATACAAAAAAGAAAGCGGCTCTCGTACTGAGAAACCGCTTCTAAATTCGATCGTTGTCGAGTCAGTTATTTTGCTGTTGCTGCGAGCACTTCGGCCAGAAGAGCTTCAGCGCCCTGAGCCTTGAGGTCCGCCACAACCTTTGCTGCCACGGCCTCAAAGTCCGCCGCCTTGCCGCGAGCCTGTGCGCAGATTTTGCGGCCGTCGCGATGATCGCCCACATGAGCGCGCAGCCACAGTTCGCCGTTTTCAACAATGCCGTGCGCCGCCAGAGGCACCTGGCAGGAGCCGCCCAGAGCGCGGCTCACGGCACGCTCGGCGCCGGTTGCGCAACGGATGTCTTCGTCGTTAATGAAGGCAAGCAGTTCCAGAAGATCCTTTCGATCGGCTCGCACTTCGACGCCCAATGCGCCCTGTCCCGGTGCAGGCAAACTGGTTTCCACAGGCAGCAGCTCGCGGATACGGTCTTCGAGCTTCAGACGCTTAAGGCCGGCCCCCGCCATCACGAGAGCATCAAAGTCACCGTTGTCAAGCTTGGAAAGACGCGTACCGACATTGCCGCGAATCGGCAGAACCGTCAAATGCGGGAATTCGGAGCGCAACATCAGTTCGCGGCGGAGACTGGCAGTACCAACCCGAGCACCCGCGGGCATGTCTTCCAGACGCGCATACTTGGGGCTTACGAAGGCGTCGCGCGGATCTTCTCGAGAACTCACAGCCGCCAAAGTAAAGCCCTCTGGCAACTGCATGGGAACGTCCTTGAGGGAATGCACGGCCAAGTCCGCCTGTCCTTCGAGCATCGCCGCTTCGAGCTCCTTAACAAACAAGCCCTTGCCGCCGATTTTGGAAAGCGTCTTATCAAGAATCTGATCGCCCTTGGTGGTCATGCCGAGAATTTGGACGTCCATTTCAGGGTAACGATTGCGCAACAGTGCCTGCACGTGCAGAGCCTGCCACATTGCCAAGGGGCTTTCGCGCGTCGCGATCACGCAGCGTTTCAGTTCGGTCATAGCGTCTTCTTTCAAGCTAAAGGCGGGCGCAGCACACTTTGGCTTCGCCCGCTCAAATCCATTCGTTCGGCGCGGATTCTAACAAAGCTACTCTTCGCGCTGGCTTAAGAGGCACATTGCTGACGTCAGACAGGAGAAAATTTATTTCCTCACCAGTTAAAAAGCGAGAAACTTTTGATATTATTGGCGTTTTTCGCAAAACCGAACCGCATTCAAAGCGCTTTTTTGAGGCGCTAGCTTGCGGCGCAACAGTTCGCCGTCGGTTCGTCACACAACTCACTTTCCGAATTTTTAAGCCATGACAGACGCGCACAATCACTCAGCCGATCCTTTGCATGCCAAGAAGGAAGCATGGTCGGGTCGTTTCTCCGAACCCGTTGCCGAGTTCGTGCTCCGATATACCCAGTCTGTGAGCTTTGACAAGCGCATGGCGGCCGCCGACATCGCCGGGTCGCTTGCTCACGCTCAGATGCTTGCGGCCTGCGGCGTGATTTCCGAACAGGATTTGGCCGATATCCGACGCGGCATGGCTCAGATCTCCGATGAGATCAAGACCGGCAAGTTCCTCTGGCAGCTTGAACTCGAAGACGTTCACCTCAATATCGAAGCGCGTCTGACACAACTGATCGGCGATGCGGGCAAGCGCCTGCACACCGGCCGTAGCCGCAACGACCAGGTCGCCACTGACATCCGCCTGTACCTGCGCACCGAAATTGATCAGATCATCGCCATGCTCGGCCATCTGCAGGAAGTGCTCGTGCACAACGCCTCTAAAGAAGCCGACACGCTCATGCCGGGCTTTACGCACATGCAGGTGGCTCAGCCCGTAAGTTTCGGCCACCATTTGCTGGCCTACGTTGAAATGTTCGAACGCGACCGTGAACGCATGACACAGCTGCGCAGCCGTGTCAACCGCTGCCCGCTGGGCGCCGCAGCTCTCGCGGGAACCACCTACCCGATTGACCGCGAAATGACGGCCAAGCTTCTCGGCTTTGAAGCGGTTTGCCAGAACTCACTTGACGCCGTGAGCGACCGTGACTTCGGCATTGAATTTACAGCCGCCGCAAGCCTCGTGATGATTCACATCTCGCGCTTGTCTGAAGAACTCGTCATCTGGATGAGCCAGCGCTTCAGCTTCATCAAGCTTCCCGATCGCTTTACGACCGGTAGCTCCATCATGCCCCAGAAGAAGAATCCCGACGTGCCGGAGACGGCTCGCGGCAAGTGCTCGCGCGTCGTAGGCGATCTGATGAGCATGGCCATGCTCATGAAGGGGCTGCCCCTTGCCTACAACAAGGATTTGCAGGAAGACAAAGAACCGGTGTTCGATGCCATCGACACCGTCAAAGACACGCTACGAGCCTTCATCGAAATGATGGCTGGCGTCGAACCCAACCGCGAAGAAATGCGAAAGGCGCTTCTGGCAGGCTACCCGACTGCTACTGACCTGGCCGACTATCTGGCCCGCCGCGGCGTTCCCTTCCGCACGGCCCACGACATCGTCGGCCGCGTGGTGCGTCTGGCCAGTGAGCGCGGCTGCGATATCGCCGATCTCACGCTTGAAGAGCTGCGTGAATTCTCCGACGTGATTACCGAGGATGTCTACGACGTGCTAACGCTCGAAGGCTCCGTAGCCGCACGCAATCACGTCGGCGGCACGGCTCCGGCTCAGGTTCGTCTGCAAGTCGCGCGTTGGGAGAAGATCTTTGCTGAACGCGAAGCCCAGGCCAAGGTTGCGAAATAACGTCCACTTGACGCTCTAGCAACAACGGCGGCTTTCCAATTCGGAAAGTCGCCTTTTTTGTTTGCCTTGCTGCATGAAAACGCCGCACCCGACCCGCTAAAGTCGAGTGCAGCTTTCTGATCGACTTATGCCGTCAAAATCACATACCCTTGGGCGGACGAATCACCAGCGATGGCTTCGTCTGCGCGGGATCGGGCAGCGGAGCGATCTGAGCGAGCTTGCCGTGCTTGCGGCGCAGTTCTTCAATCGGACCGAACTCGATGGCGCGCTGCGGACAGGACTCCACGCAGATGGGCTGCAGACCGGCTTCGAGACGGTTAAGACAGCCGTCGCACTTGCTCATCTTCTTGGTGACCGGATTGAGGACCGGTGCATGGTACGGGCAAGCCATGGCGCAAGCGCCGCAGCCGATGCACTTTTTGGTGTCAATTACAACCAAACCATCTTCCTTGCGCTTGAAGTGAGCCTTGGTGGGGCACACCTTCACGCAAGCCGGATCGGCACAATGGTTGCACGAAATCGAAACGTAGTAGGCGCGAACGTCCTGATGCCAAGCCCCCGTAGCGCGGTCCTGCTTCCATGTGCCGGATTCGGCTTCAAGAACTTTGCGGAAATTGCGGCCGACTTCCAAATTGTGTGCATCCTTGCAGGCGACCGTGCAGGTCTGGCAGCCGGTGCACTTGGTGAGATCAATGAAAAATCCAAGTTGTGTCATGTCTGTGCTCCCGGATTAGGCCTTGCGGATTTCCACAAGGTTGGAATGCTGCGGATTGCCCTTGGCAAGCGGACTCGGGCGATGGCCCGTGAGCGTATTGATGCACGCACCCACGTCGATCGTTTTGCCGTCTTTCTTGACGGGCTTGTACCAGGCGCCCTGCGGCACGGCGCATACGCCGGGCATGATGCGCTTGGTGACATGGGCGGGCACTTCGATGCAGCCGCGGTCGTTAAAGACATGCACCTTGTCGCCGTCGGCAATGTTGCGGGCCTTGGCGTCAAGTTCGTTGATCAGCACCTGATCCGGATGGACTTCGCGCAGCCACGGCAAATTGTGGAAGGTCGAGTGCGTACGGCCGTGACCGTGGTACCCGAAGCACTGCAGCGGATATTTCTTGGCGGCCTTGTCGCCGGGCATATCAAAGGTCTGCACGAACTTGGGCAAAGCGGAGATAACGTCGCCCTTGGGAAGCACCCAGGTCTTCGAAAGGTTGGCCAGCGCTTCGGAATAAATTTCGATCTTTCCGGACGGCGTCTTGAGCGGATTTTTCACCGGGTCGTCACGGAATTCCTTGAACATGATCGGCTGCCACTTCACAGTGAAGAGCTGCGTGGGACCGGCCTTCCAGAACTTGTCAAATTCGGGCAATTCGGGATTGTCCTTGCGGGTCTGTTCATAGCACCACTTGATCCAACCCTTTTGATCGCGTCCTTCCGTGTACTGTTCTTCCAGACCGAGTTCCTTGGCGATGCCACGGCAGATTTCCCAGCTCGGGCGCTGATCGAAAGCAGGATCAACCGCCTTGTGCATCGGATAAATGCAGGCAAGATCGCCCATCGAGTCACCGTTGCCACAGATGTCGTCCGTTTCGGGACCAAGCGTATCGGGCAGAAGGATGTCGGCATAGCGTGCCGAAGGCGTCATCATGTTGTCGCACACCACGATGAATTCGCACTTGCTGTCGTCGCGCAACACCTTGTCCGTCCAGTTGCAATCGCCGTGCTGGTTGATGAGGGTGTTACCGCCCGAATTGACGATCATCTTGATGCTGTGACCAAGCTTCTTGCCCTCTTCGAGACCCTTGACGCCGTCGTGGATCCAGTCCATCTGTTCACCACGCAGAATGGCATCGGTCCAGAGGAACACCGGAATCTGAGCCTTGATCGGGTTGGTACCCACGGGCAAATAGGTCGGCTCCCAATTGGTGCCGTCTTCTTCCATGCCGGTTGACGTGCCGGGCAAACCGACCTGACCGGTCAGAATCGGCAGCATAGCGATGGCGCGTGCCGTCTGTTCACCGTTGGCCTGACGCTGCGGGCCGAGCCCCTGAGCAATGAACACCGGCTTGGTCGTACCGATTTCCTTGGCAAGCTGCACGATTGTTTCCACAGGAATGCCCGTAATGCGGGAAGCGCGTTCCGGCGTCTTTGCCACACCGTCGGCCGCCCCCATGATGTAGGACTTGTAGTCAGACTTGGGCGGAGCGGACTTGGGCAGCGTCTTTTCGTTGTAGCCGATGCAGTACTTTTCAAGGAAGGCTTCGTCGACCCAGTTGTTGCGGATGAGTTCGTAGGCGATGGCTTCGACGAGCGCGGCGTCGGTACCCGGGCGGATCGGAATCCACTGATCGATCTTGCCTGCCACCGTATCCGTGTAAATCGGATCAATCACGATGGTCTTGGGATGACCCTTTTCAAGCGCGCAGCGGAACTGATAACCCTTGGAGCCGCCCGAACCGCGGGTGACGGAAGGATTATTGCCAAACGCAACGTATAACTTGGCATTGGTGATTTCCTGAATGCCAGAGGCGGCCTTCTTACCGTAAGTAAAGGGAAACGCAGCAGAAATCTGAGCCGAAGAATAGGAGCCGTAGTAGCGCAGATAGCCGCCCATGAGGTTCATCAGGCGCTGCCAGGCACGGCGCGAATTGACGAGCGACTGCTGGCCGCTGCAGTAGTTCCAGTAGATGGATTCGTTGCCGTACTTTTCCTTGATTTCCTTCCAGCGCTTGGCAATCGTCTTGTAGGCTTCGTCCCAAGAGATGCGCTCGAACTTGGCCTCACCGCGTTCGCCCACACGCTTCATCGGATAGCGCAGACGATCGGGCGAATACAAGCGCTGACGCATCGAGCGGCCCTTCAAGCAGGCACGGATCTGGCGCGGATGGCAGCTGTCCTTGATGGTGTTGTCAGTTTCAATGCGAATGACCTTGCCTGCCTTCGTAAAGACGCGCAACGGGCAACGGTTGCCACAGTTGATGACGCAGGCGGCCCAGGTGTAGTTGCCGAAGTCGTCGATCGCGTCGGCCACGGCCTTCGCGAGAGCCGTCGGCATGAAACCGGCCGCTGCAAGAGCGGTCAGGCCGTGCAGAAAACTTCTGCGCGGAATGGGAATTTGGAGGGCGTTCATTACGGTTTCTCCTGTTTCTTTCGTGGGTCGTACCGAAAGAAAATCTGCGCGGCACAAAGACCGCCGGGGTAAAAACTTTCTCTTTCGGTCTTGGTCAGTCGCCTCTTGGGACGACTGCTCGTTTGTACGACTCGTGAGAGGACGCATCCGTCCCCTTCAAAAGTCCAGGGCAGTCTAAAAGCCGCTGTTTTTTCAATCCACTGCGACTTTTCGGAATAACGTTAAGAAATCCCGACGAAAGTTAAGTAATGGAGAAACCTGAGTTAAGAAATTCAGACGTCGATGCAAAGCACGCGGGCGATTTCCTGCGAACTTCCCGGCCAACGAAATGCCACGGGCTCATGATTTAGCTCCACAAGCCAGCGGGCGACCTCACGGATCAATGTCTTTTTGTCGGGCGCGCGCATCTCGGCAAAGGCATGGCGAGTGAGCTTCGTTAAGAAACATTCGACCAGATTGAGCCAGAAGGCATTTTTGTGCTCGCACACAAAGTGAAAGCGTCCTTTGCGGCAGCCTGCCAGATATTCAAGCACTTCTTTGGTGCGATAGATCCAGCACTTTTCGAGGACAAGCACGATGTCATAGCGCTGCGGGTAGCGCCTATCGGCCTGCTTAAGAAATTCCACAAACGCGTCTCCCGTGTAGTCCTCGCGCACAAGGCTAAAGACGCTGCCCGTCTGCATATCGGTCCCGGTAAGTACGGAAAAGCGCTCATCGCCTGCCTGACGCGGTCCCGGCGGTTGCGGATCGGGAACGGAAGCAAGCGTCACGGCCTGCATCACGGCCGAATAGGCCGCACCTTCGGGCTCGACGGCACAAAAGCCCGTACCCAATGCGTCGCGCTCAAATTTCGGCACCAGTTCCATACGCTTGTAGAGAAGCAAAATCTGCTTTTTGTCCTCCAAAGGCGACTCGTCCCGACACTCCAGACAATAGTCGAGATGCCGAGGTTTGGCCGTCGGGTCGTTCAGAATGTTCCAGACCGTGGAGCTACGGACGTTTTCAAGCGAGGCGTAGCCTGCCGCCGCACAATGCCGCTGCACGTAATCGGTGAGCGCCGTGATGGTCCAGCGTTCCTGTTCGGGACCTTCGGGAACATCCTCAGGAAACTGGCAGGCCAGAGACACAAGCCAGGCCTTGGCGCCGGCGTCAATCACGTCGTTGCGTCCGGTTCGATCCAAATCGCCCAAAGCTTCGTCAACACCATAGGCAAAGCCCTTCTTGAGAATCTTGGCGATCGTGGGCGTGGAAATTGCGAGCTCCTTTTCGATGTCGGCATATGTTTTACCGTCGGCACGCAACAAAATCACGCGGGCACGCTGCCGCAGACGAGAGGCTGTCTCTGACGAAGCAATGAGTTTTTCCAATCGCACTCGTTCTTGTGTCGTCAAACGAAGCTCAAATCTCTGCGGACGTCCGGCCATGCTTTTCCTCTGCGCTCTTGCTGTTCATTCCGTCATTGTATGGGCTCAGTCGGGAAGGAGCCATTTGCAAGCTTGCCGGACAACATGAACGTCCTTCGCAGCAAGATGAGCGCCTCGTTCTACCTAGGCGAACTTGCCGGCGTACCTTGGATCACGCTGCCGCTGGCTGAAATCGACGGTGCTCCGCTTGGCGTGTCTTTGATCTCGGCGTGCGGCACGGATGCTTGGCTGTTGGAGCTCTCAAAACCTCTGGTACAAAACCGATAAGCTGAAAAAGGCCGGCTTCGGAAAACCGAGGTCGGCCATGCTGGTTTAGGATCAGAGCGCGATTCCGACGCCGAAATAACCCGCCACCAAAATCACGATACCAAAAACAATGCGGTACCAACCGAAAACTCGGAAGTCATTCGTGGAGACATAGCGCAGAAGCCAGCGCACCACGACGATCGCAGAAACAAAGCTCACCACGAAACCCACGGCAATGGCCGGAAGACTGTCAAAGGCCAGGGCGTCCCGCGACTGCCAGAGATCCCAGACCGTGGCACCGAAAATGGTAGGAATCGCCAGAAAGAACGAGAACTCGGTGGCTGCCTTGCGGGACAAGCCCAGAACCAGGCCGCCGATGATGGTCGAGCCCGAGCGCGACGTGCCGGGGATGAGCGCAAAGCACTGCATGCAGCCCACGGCAAAGGCGTCCTTGGCCGTCATATCGTCAATTGTCGGCACGCGCGGCGTGATGTTCTTGCGCTCGTGGTAGTCCTCGATCCACAGAATGATCAGGCCGCCGATCACAAGCGCGAGCGCCACCGTAAAGACATTGAAGAAATGCGACTTCACAAAGCTCGAAAGCGTGGCGCCCAAAACGGCAGCAGGCAGAAAGCCCACGATGATGTTGATCGCAAGACGCTGCTCTTTTCCGGACTTAAAGAGGTTAAGCAAAATCGCTATCAAGCGCATACGGTAATGCCAGCAGACGGCGACGATGGCGCCGGCCTGAATGGCGATGTAGAACGTATCAGCCCATACGGGAGCAAAATTGATGATGTCGCCCGCCAGAATCAAGTGTCCGGTCGAACTCACCGGCAAGAATTCCGTCAGGCCTTCAACGATGCCGAGAATGAGACTTTGGATGAGAATAAGAATGTCCATGGGTGCAAATTCACTCGTTTAGGCCTTACCTTCGGGCTCGGCGGTGACGACTTGAGGGGTGGCCAATACCTTGTCGATTCGACGACCGTCCATATCGGCCACTTCGAAATCCCAGTTTTCCCAGCTCACGCGATCGCCCGTCTTGGGCAGCCGCTGCAGCAACAGCATCATCATGCCGGCAAGCGTGTTGTACCGTCCCTGCTCCTCTTCGGGCACTTCCTTGATGCCAAGCGTATCTTTGAGTTCCGGAATTGCAATGATGCCGTCCAAAAACCAGGAGCCGTCCGGACGTTCTATTGCCATGCGCTCGTCTTCGGTTTCGGCCTGGAATTCCCCGGCGATGGCTTCGAGCACGTCGCGCGGCGTAACGAGACCAACCACTTCACCGAACTCGTCAACAACGAGAGACAAAGGCACGATTGTGCTCTTGAAGTGTTCCAAAAGCTCCATGCCGCTTAAAGATTCGGGAACATAGACGGCCGGAAGCAAGTTCTGCGTAAAGTCGATTTCCTTTTTATCGACGATCTGCTGCAACAGGCTTCGCGTTGAGCAAATACCTTTGACGTCGGATAAGGAACCGGAAGCCACCACCAGGCGGGAACGCTTGCTGGTCAGAAGTTTTTTGACGTTTTCTTCGGTGCTGTCCTGCAAATCAATCCACTCGATGTCGCTTCTGGGCGTCATCACCGAACCCACCTGACGTTCGTCCAGGCGAAATACGTTGCGCACCATGTCGCGTTCGCTTTCCTCAATGGCGCCCGAAGCGCTGCCCTCTTCTATCATCGCGTGGATTTCTTCCTGCGTGACGCCGGCTTCTTCACCCTTGTCAAGACGCAGCACCTTCAAGACGAACTTCGTGGAAAACGAAAGCAACTTCACGAAGGGGCTCATGATAAGGCTCAGCAAGTGAAGCGGACGGGCGACGACGCTCGCGAGAGCCTCGGGGCGGCTTTGTCCCAAACGTTTGGGAACGAGTTCGCCGAGCACGATCGAGAAATACGTCACAAACACCACCACGAGAGTTACGCCGAGTACCTTGGCGGTTTCGGGCGAAACGCCCCAGCCGACGAGCACTTCAGCGGCCGGCCCGGCCAGAGCCGACTCACCGACAATACCCGAGAGAATGCCAATCGAAGTGATGCCCACTTGAATGGTAGAAAGCGCCCACGTGGGATCAGCCTGCAGGGAAACCGCACGCTGAGCACCCTTGTTGCCGTCTTCGGCCATGATCTGCAGTCGAGCCTTGCGGCTGGTGACGAGCGCAATTTCGCTCATCGAAAAAACGCCGTTGAAAACAATCAGCGCAAAGAGCATTAATACATCAAACCAACTGCCCATGGCAAAAGAAAATCCTCAAAAATCAAGAGATTTGAATTGTATGGAAAATTTGTTTGCTGACGCTTAGGAACAAACCGCAGTTGTGTTGCGAAGCATTGCGATCGTCAGCGTTCACATCAAAAGTGCGAAAAAGTCCCGACCGGCAACGCACCGGAAGGGACTTCGTAATCAGACAAGCTGCATCGCTTCTTAGAACGGCAGCTTCATGCCCGGAGGCAACGGCATGCCGGCCGTGGCTTCACGCATCTTCTGCTGAGCGGCGGCTTCAGCCTTGTGAGCAGCGTCATTGATAGCCGCGGCGATCAGATCTTCGAGCATTTCCTTGTCGTCTTCGGAGCCCGAAAGCAGACTCGGATCGATTTCGACGCGCTTGGCCTCGTGCTTGCAGGTCACTGTGATCTTCACCATACCGGCACCGGCTTCGCCCGTCACTTCGATGTTGGCGAGCTCGGCCTGAGCACGTTCCACATTTTTCTGCATTTTCTGAGCCTGAGCGAGCAGACCGGAAAAATTGCCTCTCATTTTGATTTCACCTATTGAGTCGTTTGAAAAAAATCAGTTATCGGCTTTTCGAACCGACGTTTCATCGAGTTCGCCGTCAAGCACACGCAAGCATTCTTGCACAAACGGATCGCTCTTAAAGGCTTCGATCATCGCCAGTCGCGCGGCGCGTCGCTCGGACTCCTCCCAAAGCGACAACGTCGGATGCGACTTGCCGTCGTGCTCCTGAGCGTCGAACTTCACCTGAAAACTCTCACCCTTGAGACGCTTCATCGCCCCTTCGATCAGATGCACTACATCAGGCGTGAGCAGCATACGGCTTCTCGGACGCAACAGCACATGATCATCGGTCAACTCCAACACGACGCTGCCGGCAGCCACTTCACGCGGCAGAGCCGTCAGCCCCGAGGCACACACAAGTTTTCGCCAGTTAGAAAGCAGTTCGTCGGGATGAATCTCTATCGGAGGAAGAATCGCCGGCCCCCTGCTGGTGCGCACTCTTCTAACCGGCTCAGCGCTCTCCCCGGCCGGACTCCTGAGGCGGCAGATCCGCCCAGGGCGGTGCCGCGTCGGCCGCGATTTCAGGCGGCACGTCCTCATGCGGAATTTCAGGCGGCATCGCGTTGTCAGCAACATGTGCCTTGGGTGCTTCGCGAGTCGGTTCGGATTTTTTCTCAGGCACCTTGCTGCCGGGAGCAAAACCGGCTGGCTTAAAGGCAAGCATACGCAAAATGGCCATCGTAAAGCCTGCGTACTCGTCCGGAGCCTGGGCCATATCGGCACGCGCCTGCAAAAGGATCTGGTAGTCGAGTTGCACTTCTTCAGGCGTCATGCTGCCTGCGAGCTTGCGAATGCGTGCAAGCGCAGAGTCGCTCTCGGTGAGCGCATCCGGCACGCGTTGCAAAATAGCAATGCGGTGCATGAGGCTAGCCCAGTCACGCACAGCTTGACCGTAACTCACGCCGTCCAATCCGATCTGTCGAGCCGTATCAAGCGCCTCCTTGGCCCTGCCTTCGAGCACCATTTCGGTGAGGTCGCACAGCACGTCGGAGTCCATCACGCCCAGCATCGCACGCACTTTCTCAAGCGTCACATCACCCGCGCAGAATGCAATCGCCTGATCCAGAAGCGACAAGCCGTCACGCATCGAACCACGGGCGGCACGGGCGAGCAGATCCAATGCGGCAGTTTCAGCAGGAATGCCTTCTTGCTGCATCACGTGCTGCATATGGCCGGAAACGGCCGCCGGAGACATATTCTTCAAATTGAACTGCAGGCAGCGAGAAAGCACCGTCACAGGGACTTTCTGGGGATCAGTCGTTGCGAGAATGAACTTGACGTATTCCGGCGGCTCCTCCAAGGTCTTTAGCATCGCATTGAAGGCATGCGTCGTGAGCATGTGCACTTCGTCGATCATGTAGACCTTGTAACGGGCATTGGAGGGCGCATACATGGCGCGCTCCAGAAGCTGCGTCATTTCTTCGACCGAGCGGTTACTTGCCGCGTCAATTTCAATGTAGTCGACGAATCGCCCCTCGTCGATGGCTCGGCACGCCTCGCATTTTCCGCAGGGATGGGACGTCACGCCCCCCTTGCCATCTTCGCCGACACAATTGAGGCACTTGGCCAAAATACGCGAAAGCGTCGTTTTGCCCACACCGCGCGTACCGGTAAAGAGATAGGCGTGATGAAGACGATTTTCGTCTAAAGCGTGCTTTAAGGCGGCAACGACATGTTCCTGCCCGACCATGCTCTCGAAGTCATGGGGGCGCCACTTTCGGGCGAGAACCTGATAGCTCATGGGAAGATCTAACCGAACAAAAGAATGGAGAGACGCCGCCAGCTTAGGAACTGCTTTCACGGCGAATCGGTCGGTCAATTATAAGGAAGCACAGAAACGAATTCGGCGAGCCTTATCCTCGGCACTAAGAGTATTCCGCCGTGGCTGCTTCGTTCCCGACCTGACCAGGTTAGCAGAGCTCTTATGCGAGGGGACCCGCCGAACTGCGCATTGTAGCGAAAAAGCGGCACGCAGGAAAGAGCGCGATGCCGCCTTTGTAGAAAATTCGTGATATTGGGGCGATTACTTGGCTTCGGAATCTTTTTCCTCACCCTTTTTGTCGCTCTCCAGACCAGCAAGCTTTTGCAACTGTGCAATCATCTGCGCCTGCTGCTGCAGCTGACGCTCAAGCTGGCGAATCTTAACAACATAAGGATCGTCTTCACCCGGCACCACACCGTAAGCCATAAATTGGGAATGCAACTGTTCGCGCTGCTTCTTCGTTTCCTTCGTCGAACGGGCGGGAACCCCCACCACCGTCACGTTTTCTGGTACTTCATGTACCACAACGGCGTTGCTTCCGATGCGTGCGTTGTCGCCCACGGTGAATCCGCCGAGAATCTTGGCACCGGCGCCCACCACAACCCCTTTTCCAAGCGTCGGATGGCGCTTCTGTCCGCGGCCGAGACTGACGCCGCCCAACGTCACGCCGTGATAGATCGTGCAGTCGTCACCTACGACAGCCGTTTCCCCAATCACCACCCCCATGCCATGGTCGATGAAAACGCGACGGCCGATACGTGCAGCCGGATGAATTTCAATGCCGGTACAAAAACGCCCCACGTGGCTGACCCAGCGGGCAAAACCGTACCAGCCCTGAATCCAACACCAGTGAGCGGCGCGATGAAATGCCAGCGCATGCAGGCCGGGATAACTGAAAATCACCTGCATCGGACCAAGCGCTGCCGGGTCTCGCTCGAGAATGGTCCGCATGTCTTCCTTAATGCGCTCAAACATTTGCTTCGTATCCTTTTTTTTCTGTCGGTGTTGGTTTCGGGCAAACGGCGCGATTGACACGCCGATCCTGCACCTGATTTTGATTGTACCGCAGGCTTGCCCGAGGCCTGAAGCTTCAGGAGAGCTTTTGGCTTAACTTTGGTTCTTTTCCGAAACCAAAGGCTTTTTTCGTCCGGCTCTCAGATGTCTCGGGCAAATGATCGCCGCACAAATGCCTCGGAGTAAATCGACTTCGGATTGCGTCAGCAGCGCGCGAGAGAAAATACTGCGGCTCATCGCCATGAGATTCTTTGGCTCCTCGGGTTTATGTGCGCCGCAGGCCGTCATCGCCTCCTCCCAGTGCCGCATCAGCCCTTCGACGGCGGCGGCGCTTGCGGCCGGATCCTGTTCAAATCGCTGCTGCCAGCCGTAGAGTCCGGCGGCGTGCGCCCTTTGCAAAAGCGCCATGTGCATCTCGTAGGCTGCGATCTGTACCGCCTGAGCAAGATTGAGGCTCTGGCTTAAGGGATTGGCCGGAATGGCCGTGGCGAAGCGACAAAGGCCCACTTCTTCGTTGGTAAGTCCCGAGCGCTCGCAACCGAACACAAACGCAATGCCAGGGCCTTTGTTTTCCTCGGCCCAAAGTCCTGCGCGATCAGCACTTTGCCGCATGGTTTCCAGAGCAGGACCGAAGCGGCGGCTGTAGCCAGTCATCGCAAAGGGAAGCGCCACGTCGGTCAAAGCAGCTTCAAGACTCGGGTAGTCGCGTGAATGCTTAAGCACATCCACCGAACTCGTCGAAAACGCCACGGCGTCGGGATTCGTGCGGTATTCGGGGTCTACCGGCGCGACCACGCGCAAATCGGTAAAGCCCATCGTCTTGATGGCTCGAGCAGCCGCTCCGATGTTGCCAGGGTGACTCGGTCGTACCAGTACAAATGAAATCCGACTGCTGTGCGGAGGAAGCGTTTGATTGAGCGTTGCGTCCATGATCCTGTTGACTGCATTTTTAGCGGAATAAGAATCATACGGGTTATGAGCATCGGATGCAGATTAGTTCAAGGTTTTGTCCGATTCTTGCCAATATCCTTGCTCATCGCCGCGAGCCTGATTTGATAAAATACGCGCACTCAAATTTCAGCCCCTTCCTCCACCGGACGGGCATCCATTCAATTCAGGGAGTTGATGATTCGCTTCAGCTCCCCTTTTGTCGTTATTTTTCTCTTTCGAGTCGTTATCCTCATGCCCTCAGCCCAACTTGAAGTCGCAATCCAGGCCTGCCGCAAAGCCGGCAACTTCATCAACCGCGAAAGCCTCGACCTCTCGGCCATTGAAGCCCGCGAAAAGGCTCCGTTCGACTTCGTGAGCCGCGTGGACACCGGCGCACAAGAACGCATCACATCAATCATTCGTCAGTACTTTCCCAAGGACAGCATCGTTGCCGAAGAATCCGGCACGATCGTCAATCCCGGAGCAGACGGCGTCTGGTACGTGGATCCGCTCGACGGCACGACCAACTTCCTGCACGGCTTCCCTCACTACGCCGTGAGCATTGCCTACGCCCTCAAGGGCCGCGTGATGGCTGCCGCCGTCTATGATCCGGTCAAGGACGAACTCTTCAGTGCGGAACGCAGCCGCGGCGCATTCCTAAACAACGCCCGCATCCGTGTTTCAGGCCGTACAGACATGAGCAAGGCTCTAATCGGCACCGGTTTCCCGTTCCGCCGCAACGACAACTACGAAACGTTCCTGCCCAAGCTCGAACGCGTCGCTCGCTCCTGTGCGGGACTGCGCCGCGCCGGTTCAGCCGCGCTTGACCTCTGCTACGTGGCTTGCGGCCGCTTGGACGGCTACTGGGAAGCCAACCTCAAGAGCTGGGATCTTGCCGCCGGCTCGCTCATCGTTTTGGAAGCAGGCGGTCTTGTTACTGACCTTTCAGCCGGTGAAGACTACCTTGCCACCGGCAGCATCTGCGTGGGTACACCCAAGATCTTCGCTCCGCTTCTCATGAAAGTAACCGACGCCAATACCGGCAAGTAAGACTTTCTTTCCGAAATATGGCTGATACGACTACGCCGCTGCAGGAGGGCGGTGCGGCGGCGATTGACCCGTACGCCGGCCACACGCCCATCATGCGCCAATACCTGATGCTCAAAGACAAGCATCCCGGGGTATTGCTTCTTTACCGACTCGGCGACTTCTACGAAACTTTTTTCGATGACGCTATCCGAGCAAACCGCATTCTGGGTCTCACGCTTACGCGTCGCGGAAAGGATTCCGAGGGAAACGCTATTCCGATGGCGGGTGTCCCTGCGGCCACACTCGAGCAGTATTTGGCGCGTCTTGTGAAAGCAGGCGTATCGGTCGCCGTCTGCGAACAAATGAGCGAAGCGATTCCGGGTCGCAGCATCGAACGAAAAATCGTGCGCATTGTGACGCCGGGCACGCTCACCGACGGGGCCCTCTTAAACGACAAACAAGATTCGCCGTTGGCCGCTTGGGTTCCCGGCAAAGGCCGAAACGCTCAAGGGGCCTTGATATGGCTAACACTTTCCAATGGTGATTTCCGTGCATGCAAATGCACGCTGCGAGACCTTCCCGGCGAAATCGCTCGCATAACGCCCGGCGAAATTCTTCTTTCGGAAACGGTCAAAGAAACGCGAACCAACGACTTCGACGGTATTCCGGTGACAACGCTTCCCGACTGGCACTTTGACGGCCAACGCGGTGCTGCACTAATCAAAGAAAAATTTGGACTGGAAGCGCTCGCCGCACGAGGACTTGAAAACGAACCGGAGATTCTTGCCGGCGTCAATGCCATCCTTGGGTACGTTGAACAGACTCAATGCGATGCACTGCCGTTCTTGCGTGCACCGGTACTGGAAGAAAACAGTGCCTACGTAGCGCTTGACGCCGTTGCGCGCCGCAATCTGGAAATCAGTGAGACGATTCGCGGCGACGAAGGCGACACGCTCATGCGCGTGGTGGATCACTGCCGTACAACAATGGGATCGCGCACACTGCTGCATTGGCTGCATCACCCGTTACGTGATTTTGCGGTCGTACGCAGCCGCCATGAAGCCGTTGATGAACTTCTCAAAGACACAACCATTCGTGGAGAACTTGACGCTTGCGTCAACGGTCTTCCCGATATCGAGCGCAATGCCGGACGCATCGCCCTCAGAAGCATTCGTCCGCGCGAGCTAGCCGCACTTCGCGACAGTCTGGAAAAACTCGACAGCTTTGCGGCTCTCGGTCAGCAGTGCCGTAGCCCGTTACTGAGATCTCTTGCTCAAACCGCCGTCATCGATATCGTGCTCAGTCAGGAGCTGCACAAATGGGTTGCACAAGAACCCGCAACTCTTTTGCGAGAGGGCGACGTCATCGCCGCAGGAGCCGACGAAGAGCTTGACAGCTTGCGTGCCATGCGTGACAACGCTGGTGAATTCCTCGTTAATCTGGAAGCCAGAGAAAAAGAGCGCACAGGCTTATCGTCGCTTCGCGTTGAATACAACCGCGTCTCCGGCTACTACATTGAAGTTCCCCGTGCGGCCGCTGAACGAGTTCCTGCCGACTACCGACGTCGTCAGACACTCAAGAACGTCGAGCGTTTCATCACACCGGAACTTAAAGCATTTGAAGACAAAGCACTTTCGGCTAAAGAACGTTCTCTGGCTCGTGAAAAAGAACTCTGGGATGCGCTTCTCGATCGCATCCAGATCTTTGTCAAACCGCTTCTGGACGCCGCAGCGGCCGTTGCGAGCGCCGATGCTCTTCTTTCCTTTGCCAAGCATGCCGAAACTGCTGACTGGATAAAACCGTCAATGAGCGCCGTTCCCGGCATTGATTTGCAAGGAGCGCGTCACCCCGTTGTGGAACACGCGCTGGAACATTACGTTCCCAATGACTGCGTACTGACGCCCTCGCGTCGGCTTCTTGTCATTACCGGCCCCAATATGGGCGGCAAGTCGACCTTCATGCGCTCCGTAGCACTGATTGCGCTTCTGGCATGCGCAGGAAGCTTTGTGCCTGCCACTGCGGCGCGCATCGGTCCGATCGACCGTATTCTCACACGTATCGGCGCCTCTGACGATCTGGCTCGCGGTCGTTCCACTTTCATGGTGGAGATGACGGAAGCGGCTGCCATTCTGCATCAGGCAACGCCCAATTCGCTGGTGCTGATGGACGAAATCGGCCGCGGCACCTCGACTTTCGACGGGTTGAGTCTCGCGGGCGCAATTGCAAAGGAACTGGCCGTCACCACAAAGAGTTACACGCTCTTTGCGACGCATTACTTTGAGCTCACACAGCTTGCTGCCGAGATTCCTGAAGTTGCCAACGTTCACGTAAGTGCTCGCGAAACCAACCGCGGCATCGTCTTCATGCACGATGTCCGTGAAGGTCCTGCCAATCGCTCCTATGGTATTGCCGTGGCTGAACTTGCAGGCATGCCAGCTGCTGTCACACGTCGCGCTCGCGCCATGATGGCCGAAATTGAGGCACGATCGGTCGTTTCCGACAGTCAGTTGGATCTGTTTGCGATTGATGCACCGGCCCCCTTGCCGGCAGAAGAAAGCGAATCTGCAAAGGCAGCGCGTCACTTCGCCGAAGAGGTATCAATGCTTGACGTGGATGATCTCTCGCCGCGAGATGCTCTGGCACTCTTGTACACACTCAAGGAAAAGGCCGGCAACGCACTCAACGATTAGTCGGAGAGCTACAAAAAAAACGCTAACAAGAAGGAGGCTGCATGGCCTCCTTCTTTTTTGCGTGGTTTTCGGAACAAGAAAGCAAAAAGCTCTTCACAGTCCTGTCGTTTGTATTCTCGTGGTATGTGCATGGCTTGGACTTCTAAGTGTCTAAAAAATCCATACCACTTCAAAACGCAGAAATGACGAAACCCCCGAAGGAGAGACTCCAACGGGGGTTCGCTTTAATGATTTAGCCTGGCAGTGACCTACTTTCACTGGA
>ENA-UEOZ01000104-UEOZ01000104.1-human-gut-metagenome-genome-assembly--contig:-NODE-104-length-68417-cov-294.205092_pt1 | contig 68417 bp, 41 predicted proteins | sample MGYA00242898_ERZ507912 | MGnify/ENA primary metagenome ERZ507912 (study PRJEB26167, sample SAMN06115410) | human gut metagenome | host: Homo sapiens | place: China:Chongqing | collected 2016-04-27... | reverse complement strand
TTCGTGTCCGACTTGATTAAGAGTGCAAAGAAACGTATTGTCCTTATCGACAACTATGTTGACGAGACTGTACTGACTATGACAATTAGAAGAATAAGTATAACATTTGTGGCATTATTATTTGCTACAATTTCATTTGGACAAGTAAAAAGCATTGACGAGAGAATAGGCGAGGCTATGAATGGCAGTAATTGGGCTGAACTTAGATCTTTGTATATGTCTGATGGTAAAAACTTGCAGACACCATTTCTAAAACCGCTCTCCAAATTCTTTATAAGTCAATTCTATAATGAACCGGACAGCGCTATCAAATATGGCAAAGAAATTTTGGAGAAGTATCGAGAAGAACTAAATTCATCTGTACCTTCAATTATGTATTTCATGGCAGAAGATTATGCAACATTGGGACACTACGATAAGGCTTCCGCATTATTACACAGTCTGAACGAGGCATACCGCAAGGGTGGACAAACTGCAAATCCTGTATTTGAAGCCTATGAGGACATTTATTCTAAGCTTTCGAAATGCGGCACGTTTTCTGTGGAGAGGCCAAACAATAACGTGAGTGTGCCCTTGTTAACACATACAGGTGACCGCAAAAATCCAGAAATGATGTCTGTTATGGCTAATATCAATGGAAAAGAAGTGAAATGCAATTACGATTCAGGGGCAGGTATAAATATAATGACTACTGAGTTTGCCGAGCATATAAAGGCAACTGTCATACAGACCAAGAACATACAGATGTTGGGTATGTCTTATGTTGAGAGCAAAGGCTTAGTAGTGGTGGACTCCCTAAAACTTGGTGATTTAGTTTATCGAAATGTGCCATTTTTTGTTGTCGATATGAGAACTGACAATCCGTTAGCAAACAAAAAGTTGGAGGAACTTGGATACGAATGCGTTATAGGCAACCAGACAATGATGCCATTAGGTGAGATTTGTTTCGATTTTGACAGAATGCAGCTTGTAATCCCAGCCTCGTACACACCAAAACCTGCATATGCTCCCAATTTCTATCGTTCACCTCAGCATCTTCTCCACTTGTCATTAACAGATGTTCGTTCAGGGAGAAAGATTGATGCAATAGTTGACACTGGCGCATCGGGAACCATCCTGACAAATCGCTATTATAAAAAGAACGAAAACTGTTTTACTGGTAGAACGGCAACTGATTCATTGCGCATGGCAGGTGTCGGTGGTGTCAATGTTGTAAAAACGATACCTGTGTCATGGACATTTACCCTTGCTGGCGAACAATATACCGAGACAAACATACCAGTAGTAACATCTTCAGAACAGAATGAGGAATATGATTGCAGAATCGGTTTACCAACGTTAATGGCGCACAGGAAATTTATTATCAACTTCAAGAGTATGTGGATGAGATTTGAGGATTAGTAGAAATATTAAACAATAGATTTGGCTATAGGTCCTTACAAATTCATAATAAAATCCGTTCACTTTATAAGTAAATGAATCTCAAAATGGAAGAACATTTTAATTTATATAAGACAGATATCAATCTTGATATCTTACGGCAATATTGCATTAACAATGATACAATGCACATATGTAGATTTCGTATTGAATAAAAACGATAATCAATAGCAACTGATTGAGCTTTAATTATTAAAGTCATATATAATATGATTTGTACTATACAGCTAATATCAGAAAAGAAGTACGCAAAACAAAAACGCCTATCAACAAACGACAAAAGTTTTTTGCTGATGGGCAATCTATTTACTTATTTATTCACGATGCTACAAAATAGGCAATAGAAATGATCGTATAAAGGAAACACGGCAAGAATATCCAAAGCAAAGTCTTTACCCAACCATTCGACAACCAAACTCCTTCATTTCTTGACATCATATTAGACATATCATAGAAATGGCGAGTGAGGATTAAACATGGTTGTTTTATTGGGTTCGCCATAAATCCACATAAAAACATCAAACTAACGGTCAATGATAGCATCTTCATAACTGTCGCATAAAAGTTTTGTGAACCTCATGTTTTTTATTCATCCCTCCTGAATATTGATATGGAAAGCAGAACCTTGCGAATGATGTAACCATCAAATATCAATATCACACATGACGAGGCGATAAGGTCATTCCTTCGCATAGACATTCTGAGCACGGCTTGGTGTCATGCTCAGAATGAATAAGATGATCATTATTATTATCATGCTGTTTATTTTTTACCGTTTTCTTCTTACCGGCTTTTTGACAGTCCGCTTCACCTGTTTTTTCTCGTGTCCCGGCATGTCCTTCAGTATTGTCGCCTTTATGATTCTGACGTCCTCGACGGGTCTGTCATATTCGTCGCGTTCCACGTTCTGAATCTTCTCCACCACGTCCATGCCCTCAGTCACTTCTCCGAAGACCGTGTAGGCTCCGTCCAGGTGAGGCGTTCCGCCGATGGTGCGGTAAGTCTCCTCCATTTCCTTCGTCATCGTAAGGCTGTCGCCGAAGAGCTTCTGCAGGTTCTTGCGTCCGCGCTCCAGTCCCTTGTCGTCCTGCTTCTTGCCAATGACGATATAGAACTGCGAGCTGCTCGACTCGTGCATGGGATTGACGATGTCAGGTTCGCGTGCTGCAGCCAGCGTGCCGCGCTTGTGGAAAATCTGCGGCAGACGTATTTCGGCAGGGATGTTATAGTCGAGCGACTGTTCGCCGAGTCTTGCTCCTTTGGGTGCATTCTTGCTGGACGGGTCGCCAGCCTGAATCATAAAGTCGGGGATGACACGATGGAAGAGTAGCGAATCGTAGAAGTGGTATTCGCGGATAAGCTTCAGGAAGTTGTCGCGGTGTTGCGGCGTCTCGTTGTAGAGTTGGATGTGGATGTTGCCCATCGTCGTCTCAATCAGCACCTCCGGACGTTCTCCAGGTTTGACGATAGCGGGTGCGTGAGTGGCAGCCGACGTTGTCTTTCTTTGTTGTGCGCCAGCCGTTATTGCCACGAGCAAGAGAAGCAGCGCCATGATTCTGAGAATTTTCATAAGATAGGTATGTTGTTGGTTGTTGGTTAGTGATTGTTGATGCACCATGAGAAAGCCCTTGCCGTGCGTTCCGCCTCCTGTCCGAAGTGACCGCCGGTGGTCCATTCCAGGGTGGTGTGTTCCTCGCCCAAGAGCTCGCCGAGCAAGCGGTGTTCCGTGCGTACGCAGTCGCCGATGCGGCACATCCGTTGGTTGCGGCAATGCTCCTCGCGGTCTCCGAGACTGAGATATGCTGCCTGTGCGTTCAAGGCATTGGCGGCAGCATATTCCGTCCAGTGCTTTATCCACAGCGACGGCGAAGCGGCAGCCACAGCGCTGAAGAGCTTCGTCTCCCTTGCCGTCCATAGCGCGAAGAGTCCGCCAAGCGAATAGCCTCCGATGATGCACGGCAGCTGACCGTAGCGCTCCCTCATCCAAGGCAGCAGCACGTTTCCGACGTAATGCAGGGTGTCGTGGGCGTGCAGTCCCACCTCTTCGTCCCTCGCCACAGCCTCGTCGTGCCAAGGCATAAGGTCGTGTGCCCACTCCTGGCATTCGAAAGCAGCCATGACGAATCCGTGTCTGCTGTCGGCTTCGATGGTCTCCATCTCGCGCCAGATGCCATCGCTCTTCTCCTCGTGACGTGCAGTCGGCTGGATGAGGAGAAAGGCAGGAGCGGCATGTGAAGTATGGAGCTTGCATCTCCGTTGCCCTATGTAAGTGATGTCTGTTGGCATATATCGTTATGTTCTTATTTAGGTGACAAGACAAAGTTAAGCATAATTATCCTAATAGAAGCACAAAAGTGGCTTACTTATTTGTTTATTTAATGATTGTATTGTTGCGTTTTCTGCAATATATTGTGTATATTTGCGGTACAAAATAATATAAGGAAGACAAGAATATGAATACAGTAACAATTGACAATACACAAATAGGGCCTTTAGATGCTTTATGGACAATCTTTAAAACTCAGCCTAAGTCTGTTAGAAAGGCTTTTATGGAAAGACTTCTTAAGGAAGATGTAGAAGCCCAAGCAATACGAAATCAAATGGTAGTAAAGCAGAGTATAACTAAAGCTTTAAAAGAACTGTCAGAAGCTGAGCAGTCAGGCATCGAACTTCCTGATGCTCGTAATTTGTTTAAATAAAAATAAGTTATGAGTGTTGATTTTAAGTATTTGCCAGAATTTGAACGACGTGCTAAAATTTTGGCTAAGAAATACAAGTCTTTTATAAAAGATTATGATGAGTTTCTTAACTCTTTAGCAAAAAATCCGTTCCAGGGAACTTCACTTGGTATGGGGGTATATAAAACTCGTATGGCAATAGCTTCTAAGGGAAAAGGTAAGAGTGGAGGTGCGCGAGTCTTAACATACAATATTAACAAATTAGATGATGATGGCATTGTTATTACCCTTCTTTCGATTTTTGATAAAGGAGAAATGGAGAATGTTTCAGATTCATATATTAAAAGTATAGTGAAAGACGCAAGAAAAAAATAGTCTAATCAGTATTAAACATACCTTTTATGGAAGTATACATAATCCTTGCCCTTGTGGCAGTCTTTGCTATGCTCTTTGTCGGTTATTGGCTTGGAGGCAAGGTGAAGGCTGTGGCAGCGTCGCAGATGGTGGAGAACCTGCAAGCACAACTGGCACAGCACATTGAGAATGAGAAGCGGCTGGAGCAGACCGTGCAGGCACAGACGGCGCAGATGGCAAGCCTGACGTCGGAGCGCGACGTGCAGAAGGCGCACACCGAAAACTATTGCCGACAGCTTGCAGAGCAGAAAGAGAATGCGGAGAGACTGCTTGCGGATCAGAAGGCAGAGTTTGAGAGGCAGTTGTCTGAACAGAAGGCAGCTGCTGCTGAGGCTGCCCAGCTGGAGGCAAAGCATAATGAGGAGACGCTTGCCGATATGCGCAAGGCGTACGACGAGCAGCTGAAGATGCTCCGTCAGATGAATAAGGAGCAGGTGGAGAGCCAGCTACAGCTTATCAAGGACCAGATGCTCACCACTTCCGAGGAGGTGCTGAAGCGTCGTCAGGATGAACTTGGCGAGCGAAACAAGGAGCAGGTGTCGAAGATAATCGACCCACTGCAGCAGAGTCTGCGTGACATGCAGGAGGCTTTCGACAAGACCAAGGAGCAGCAGAGCGAGGCTCTCACACGACTGGACGAGACCATCAAGATAAACATGCAGAAGAGTGCTGCCCTTGGCGAGACTGCCGACAGACTGACTCGCGCACTGACGGGAGAGGTGAAGGTGCAGGGCAACTTCGGTGAGCTGAAGCTGAAGCAGCTCCTCGAAGACCTGGAACTGAAGGAGGGCGAGCAGTTTGACACGCAGGCAACGCTCAAGGACAAGGCTGGAAAGGCGGTGAAGGGCGATGACGGCAAGGGAATGATACCAGACTTCATTCTGCACTTCCCGAACAACCGCCACGTGGTGGTGGACTCGAAGATGTCGCTCACCGACTATGAGCGATACATGAACGCTGAGGACGGCACGCCCGAGAAGAGCGACTATCTGAAAGCACACATCGCCAGCGTCAGATCACAGGTGAAGCGCCTTGCCCGCAAGGACTATGTCAGGTATCTGCCCGAGGGATACAACCGTCTGAACTTCGCCATAATGTACGTGCCCGTGGAGGGCGCTCTTAACCTCGCGCTCCTTAACGACAGCACGCTCTGGCGCGACGCTTACGACCAGGGAGTGATGATTCTGGGACCGCAGACCATGTATATGAATCTGCGCGTGCTGGAGATGATGTGGACGCAGGTGCGACAGCTGAAGAACCAGCAGGCGATGATGGACGCTGCCAACACCGTCATCGACCGTGTGCAGGACTTCGGCATAAGGTTTATGGACGTGGAGTCGAGCATGAACGACGCCGTAAAGAAAATCACCCGACTGAAGATAACCACCGCAGACAGCGGTGCAAGCATCATAACCGCGGCACGCAACCTCCTCAAGGCTGGAGCCAAGGAGAACAAGAAAAAGAAGTCGCTCGCCGATATGGACGACTCGATGTTCATAGAGGCGGACGCCACTACCATGCTGCCCGAAACCAATACAGTAACAACGCCACAAGATGAATCAACCCAATAATGACCTCAACGAGCAGGCGCGTCTTGCGTGGAAGATAATAGAGACCACCAACACCAACCTCTTCCTTACCGGTAAGGCAGGAACAGGAAAGACCACCTTCCTCCGACGCCTCAAGAACGAGTCGTCGAAGCGCATCGTGGTGGTGGCGCCGACCGGCATTGCCGCCATCAACGCCGAGGGAGTGACCATCCATTCCTTCTTCCAGCTTTCCTTCGCCCCGTTCATCCCCAACGCGCAGTATAAGCTCAAGGAACAGCAATATAAGTTTTCGAGGCAGAAGATACGCGTCATCCAGTCCATTGACACGCTTGTCATAGACGAGATTTCGATGGTGCGTGCCGACCTGCTTGACGCTGTGGACGCCGTGCTTCGCCGCTTCCGCAAGAACCAGATGCCGTTCGGAGGCGTTCAGATGGTCATGATTGGCGACCTCGGACAGCTGGCTCCCGTGGCAAAGGACGACGAGTGGCAGATGCTGTCACATTATTATGATACGCCATACTTCTTCTCCTCGCTTGCGCTTCGCCAGACGCGCTATGCCATAGTGGAACTGAAGAAGGTGTATCGTCAGAGCGACGCACGCTTCCTCGAACTCCTCAACAAGGTGAGAGACAATCGTGCGGACGACGCCGTGCTGCAGGCGCTCAACTCTCGCTACATACGCGGATTCGAGCCAAAGACGGAAGACGGATACATACGTCTGACCACACATAACTATCAGGCGCAGAAGGAGAACGACCGTCAGATGGCTTTGCTCCCCGGCGAGGAATATACGTACAATGCCGAGGTGAAAGGCAAGTTCCCTGACATGCTCTTCCCAACAGAGGAGACGTTGACGCTGAAGGAAGGTGCGCAGGTGATGTTCGTCAAGAACGACTCGTCGCAGGACAAGGCTTTCTATAACGGCATGCTCGGAACCGTGGAGCGCATTGACAACCAAGGCTTCTCGGTCCGCACACGCGACAGCGGAACCGTCATCAACGTGGGCATGGAGCAGTGGGACAATACGCGCTACGTCATTGACGAGCGCACCAACGAGATAACGGAGGAGGTGGACGGCACGTTCCGTCAGTATCCTGTGAAGTTGGCTTGGGCGATTACGGTGCACAAGAGCCAGGGACTGACCTTTGACCATGCCGTCATCGACGTGCAGCGTGCCTTCACGCATGGTCAGACATACGTGGCGCTCAGCCGATGCCGCACGCTCGAAGGACTGGTGCTCAGCGCTCCGCTCCCTCACAGCGCCATCATCCGCGACGGTGCCGTGGACGAATACGCCACACACGCCATAGAGCATACGCCGACGCCGGAACAGATAGGCACGTTGCAGCGCGACTATTTTCTCTCCATCGTGAACGAACTGTACGATTTCCGTCCGCTCATGGACATCTTCGGCCGTGTGCTCGACCTGCTGTCTGGCCACTTCAAGCGCTCCTATCCCAAGCTCATCATGGAGTATAAGCTTAACGCCGACACCATACGCACGAAGCTCATGGACGTGGCAGAGAGGTTCCGCATACAGTACAGTCAGATGGTATTCCAAACGGTTGACTATCAGAATGACGAACATCTTCAAGAACGTCTCCGCAAAGGATCTACTTACTTTGCGCGTACCATCTCCGGCGTGGAGGAACTCATCCGCAAGACCTCCGTCAAGACCGACAACCAGGAGGTGAAGAAGCGCTGGTCAGAACTCTTCCCCACGCTAAAGGAGACCGTGATGCAGAAGCGTGCGCTGCTGAAAGTGGTGAGCGACGAAGGCTTCGCCATCACCCCTTACCTGAAGCGCAGGTCTGCCGTACTGGCAGGAAAGACCGGCGCAGAAACAAAGAAACGATAATAACATTAAGGATAACAAAAAAGCAAAAGATATGATTAAAGCACTGTTTTTCGATGTGGACGGAACGCTCGTCAGCTTCAATACGCACGACGTACCAGAGTCGACCCGCGAGGCGCTGCGCCTTGCACATGAAAGCGGCGTAAAGATATTCACGGCTACGGGACGTCCCCGCCAGCTGCTCAATAACGTGGTTCCCATAGAGCATCTGATGGACGGATATATTCTTGCCACCGGTGCCATGTGTACGTACGGTGACGAGACGGTACGTGAGGATGTCATTCCGCGTGAAGAGGCAGAGACCGTCATACGCTACTGTGAGGAACACGGACTGCCAGCCGTTGTGGTGGGCACGAAGGACATACAGATTGTGAATCGCAATGATGACGTCAACCACGTGTTCTATGATATGCTGAAGGTGACGTACGACAAGTTTGATGTGCCCCTTGCAGATGTCATTGATCAGGGCATCCTTCAGATCACTCCCTTCCTCACCGAAGAGGAGGAGCGCAAGGTGTTACCCGAACTCCCTGGATGTAACTCCGCCCGATGGTATCCCGCCTTTTGCGACATCACCTCGGCAAAGGCTGACAAGGCAAACGGCATACGTGCCATTGCCGACCGCCTCGGCATCGACATCTCGGAGACGATGGCATTCGGCGACGGAGGCAATGACGAATCGATGCTCCGTGCGGCAGGAGTGGGTGTGGCGATGGGCAATGCCCTCGACAGCGTAAAGGCACATGCCGACTATGTGACGACGGACGTAGACAATGACGGAGTGTGGAACGCGCTGAAACATTTCGGCATAATCTGACCAAAACATCAGATAGAGGAATTATTCTTATAAGTTAACATGCATTACTCATCACCAATTCAAAAAAAATGAGTAAGTTTGCAGCGGAATACGACTAAAAGCATTAATAATGGATATTACCGAAAGATTTTTAAACTACACACAGTTCGACACACAGTCGAGTGAAGATTCAGAAACAGTACCGAGCACTTCCAAGCAGCTCATCTTCGCCAAGTATCTGAAAGAGGAACTTGAGCGTGAAGGTCTGAGCGATGTGGAGATGGACGAGCAGGGCTATATCTACGCCACGCTGAAAGCCAACGTGAAGAAGGACATCCCGACCATCGGTTTCATCGCGCATTACGACACGTCTCCTGACTGCAGCGGCGCCAACATCAAGCCTCGCATCGTCAAGAACTATGACGGTGGCGACATCGTGCTCTCTGAGGGCATCGTCTCAAGCCCGGCTAAGTTCCCCGAGCTGAAGGCACACGTAGGTGAGGACATCATCGTGACCGACGGCACCACACTCCTTGGCGCTGACGACAAGGCTGGCGTGGCAGAGATAGTTCAGGCAATGTGCTGGCTGCGCGACCATGACGAGGTGAAGCACGGCGACATCCGCGTGGCTTTCAATCCGGACGAGGAAATCGGTATGGGCGCTCACCACTTCGACGTGGAGAAGTTCGGCTGCCAGTGGGCTTACACTATGGACGGCGGCGACCTCGGCGAGCTGGAGTATGAGAACTTTAATGCTGCAGGAGCCAAGGTACACTTTAAGGGCGTAAGCGTACATACAGGATATGCCAAGGGCAAGATGGTGAACGCATCGCGCCTCGCACTGGAGTTTGCCAACATGATACCGGCTGCAGAGACACCTGAGGAGACCGAAGGCTATGAGGGCTTCTATCATCTCCTCGGCATCACGTCTTGCTGCGAGAAAGCCACTCTCTCATATATCATCCGCGACCACGACCGTCAGAAGTTTGAGGACCGCAAGGACTTCATCGAGGACTGCGTGAAGAAGATGAACGAAAAGTGGGGTGAGGGCACGGTAAGCGTGGACCTCAAGGACCAGTATTATAACATGAAGGAGAAGATTGATCCCAACATGCACGTCATCGACATCGTGCTGAAGGCGATGCAGGAGAACGGTGTAGCGCCGAAGGTGATGCCCATCCGTGGCGGCACGGACGGAGCACAGCTCTCATTCAAGGGTCTGCCATGCCCGAACATCTTCGCCGGCGGCTGCAACTTCCACGGACCTCACGAGTTTGTCAGCGTGCAGGCAATGGAGAAAGCCATGCAGGTGGTAATAAAGATATGTGAGATTACGGCTCACTTTAACGACTAAATACTTAAAGCATACAAAGTAGCGGAGGTCTCCAGCCTCCGCTATTTTTATACCCTTATTTCGTTGTTGCCCCTGATTTGCAACAAAATTATAGGGTTGTTGCCGCTGATTTGCAACAAAAATACGTGAGTGTTGCCCCTGATTTCAAACAAAAATACGTGGATGTTGCCGCTGATTTCAAACAAAAGACTTTTTACATTGCTATTATCTTGGGCGTATACATGACGTACTTAATGCTATAGTATAAAATAATGTAAGCTATAAATAAAAAACTAAGATATATGTCAGAAGTTCCTACTCTAATAAACGACCTTGCCCTGATACTTATAGTGGCGGGCGCGGTCACACTCTTATTCAAGAAACTGAAGCAACCGCTCGTGTTGGGCTATATCATGGCTGGCTTTATTGTCAGTCCGCACATGCCCTACACGATGTCTGTTGTGGACAATTCGGACATCAAGACTTGGGCGGACATCGGTGTGATGTTCTTGCTGTTCTCGCTCGGACTCGACTTCTCGTTCAAGAAGATTATAAAGATGGGCATTGCGCCTGTCATCACCACACTGACGATAATCTTCTCCATGATGACCCTCGGCATCGTGGTCGGTCACGCATTCTCATGGAACCGAATGGACTGCATCTTCCTTGGAGGTATGCTTGCGATGAGCTCCACTACCATCATCTACAAGGCGTTCACCGACATGGGACTGCGACAACAGAAGTTCGCCCAGCCCGTGATGAGCGTGCTCATTCTGGAGGACGTCCTTGCCATCGTCATGATGGTGATGCTGTCGGCGTTGGCTTCGGGTTCAAACCCTGACGGCGGCGAGATGATTGGCGCCGTGATGAAGATAGGCTTCTTCCTTGTCCTTTGGTTTGTGGTGGGCATCTTCGCTGTGCCTCTGTTTCTCCGTCTTATGCGTAAACTCATCAACAACGAGACGTTGCTTATCGTGTCGCTCGGACTCTGCTGCCTTATGGCTGTCGTGTCGACGAAGGTGGGTTTCAGCTCGGCTTTCGGAGCATTCGTCATGGGTAGCATCCTCGCCGAGACCATTGAGGCTGGCAAGATAGAGAAGCTTGTGGCTCCAGTGAAGGATCTCTTCGGAGCTGTGTTCTTCGTGTCGGTGGGCATGCTTGTCGATCCGAAAATCATTGTCAGCTATGCCTTGCCAATAGCCATGCTCGTGCTGACCATCCTTGTTGGTCAGGCAGTCTTCGGCACCTTCGGTTTCCTCATTGGAGGACAGTCGCTCAAGTCTGCCATGCGAAGCGGTTTTTCAATGGCACAGATAGGTGAGTTCTCGTTCATTATCGCCTCATTGGGCTTGTCGCTTAAGGTTACGGGCGAATTTCTCTATCCAGTCGTGGTGGCTGTTTCGGTCATCACCACATTCCTGACGCCCTACATGATACGCTTCTCCGTACCTTGCTACGGCTTTCTGGAGCGTCGTCTGCCCAAGACGTGGATACGCGCCCTCAACAACGTGACGCTGTCACATCCCTCTTCTGCTCCAAAGAGCAACTGGCACAGCCTTATCTCGCAGATGGCACGCATCACCATCGTCTACTCCATCCTCTCCGTGGCTGCCATAGCCGTTATGTTCACCTTCTTCCTGCCCTTCATCCGCAGCATCATGCCCGGCATGCATTGGTGGGCTAACGGCATCTGCGGACTGGTGACGGTGTCCATAATAGCCCCGTTCCTGAGAGCCATCGTTATGAAGAAGAACCATTCGGAGGAGTTTCGGGCATTGTGGAACGAGAGTCGTTCCAATCGTCTGCCGCTCCTCGTTACTATATTGGTGAGGGTGATTATCGCCTCCGCTTTCATATTCTATATATGTAATTATCTTACCCGCTTCACCAATGCCCTGATGCTAACCATAGCCGTGGTTATTGTCCTGTTCATGATACTCTCGCGCCGCCTGAAGAAGCGCAGCATCCTTATGGAGCGTCTCTTCGTGCAGAACCTACGTTCGCGCGACATAGAGCAGCAGGTGCTCGGATTGAAGAAACCGCTTTATGAGGGTCATCTTCTTGATCGTGATATCCACATCTCCGACATTGACATCCCGGAGAACTCGAAGTGGGCAGGTATGTATCTTTCCGACCTGCGTCTGAGCAACCGCTTCGGCGTGCATATCAGCAGCATCCTGCGTGGTCATCAGCGCATAAACATTCCGGGAGGCGACAGCATCGTATTCCCTGGTGACAGACTTCAGGTAATCGGTAGCGACTCGCAGCTGTCAGCAATGCAAGCAGCTGTCGACTCAGACATCGTGCCCGATGACCCAGACATAGAGAAACGCGAGATGAAGCTGTCGCAGATAGTCATTGACCGTAATTCTCCATTCGTAGGCAAGACATTGCCTGAAAGCGGCATCCGCGACCGCTTCAACTGTATGGTGGTGGGACGAGAGGAAGGAAAAGAGAACCTCTCTATGGTGAACATCACATACCGCTTCCGTCTTGGCGACATCGTATGGATAGTGGGCGAGGAGAGTGCGCTGCAAGGACTGAAAGATGCCAATAATGGAGCTGCACAATAAGTAGTGACACGTAAGAGAATGATTGCTTTTTAAAAAAGTTGTCTTTCTCTTACGTGTTTTTTTATATTTGATTGTTATACCTATATACTCTCTAAAACTAAAATACTATTACTAACATTTATAAACTCAATGAGAAACAGCAAATTTATTTTGACGGCATTGGCTGCCATGTTTATGCAGGGCGCATACGCACAGCAGCCGTACGGTGGATGCTGGCATCCGGAAGACATCAAGAACTGGTCGCCGGAGACCGATCCTGACGCTAAGTTCAACCGTTCACGTGTGCCTCTTGCTACCCGCTTCCAGGAGCCTACGCTCATGAAAGCTAACAAGAACCAATATTACGAAGGACAGATTTGTAATGCTACAATCCTCTTCCCGACCTGCTCTATGAGCCCGTCGCAGGGTGCTTACAACTTCCTTGGCTATCAGCCCACCTATTGGCAGTATATGGACAAGCTCGTTTACTGGGCTGGTTCGGCTTCCGAGGGTATCATCATCCCGCCACCGGCAGGATCGACAGACGCTGCTCACCAGAGCGGTGTGAAGTCGTTGGGACAGATATTCTTCCCTCCGGCAGCGTTCGGTGGAACACAGACATGGGTTCGTCAGATGCTTACAAAAGAGAATGGCGTGTATATCTATGCTCAGAAGCTCTATGAGATTGCCAAATACATGGGCTTCGACGGATGGTTTATCAATGAGGAAATCGGTGGCGGTAGCACAACAGAATGGGTGAACTTCATTAAGGAATTCAACTATCTTGCAGACAAGAACGGTGATACTCAGATGGAAATCCAGTGGTATAACGCCTCTGGCCTACCTGACACTTCCATCCTCAAGTCGCACAAGAACACCTCACAGTTCCTCGAGTATGGTTCGGCTGGTGACTATCGTTCTTACGCATCAAGCTTGGGATGTACAGAAGCCGAGACATTCTCAAAGATATACGCTGGTGTGCAGGTGGTGAACTCCGGACACACAGGCTTCCAGTATCACCTCAATGCAGCCATGCCTACTGACGGACACGTAGGTTCGCTTGACCTTTTCTGTCCTGAGGAGCGTATCTGGAAGGACAACGTAAAGAATCTGCTCGGAAAGGAAGACACTGGCTCAAAGGCTTATGCTGCCATTCAGAAGACATTCAAGAACGAATCGCAGATGTGGGTGAACAACGACGGCGATCCGTCGAAAATCGGCGACAGATGGCCGGGTATCTCAGGACGCGTTCTCGAGCGTTCGGTTGTAAACAAGATGCCGTTCACGACATCATTCTGCGTAGGCGTGGGTAAGCACCGCTTCGTGGAAGGTGTAAAGCAGGGCACACAGGACTGGTATCACTCAGGTGTGCAGAGCATCATGCCTACATGGCGTTGGTGGATAGAGAACCGTGGCTCACTGAATGTAGACATCGACTGGGATGATGCTTACAACTTCGGTTCGAGCATTAAGGTGAGCGGACAGCTCTCAGCCGGCGACCACCTCATGCGTCTCTACAAGACCCTGATAAATGTGACAGACGGTGGCAAGCTGCGCCTCGTATATAAGACCAGCACAAGCGGAAGCGTAGAGGTGAAGCTCTCTACCAGCAGCTCAACCACACCTGACGTTACGCTCTCTGCTCCTGCCGTATCAGAGAAGAACGGATGGACTGTAGCTGAATACGATCTCTCTTCGGTTAACGGCAAGACTATATATATGGTGGCGCTCAACTTGAAGTCGGCTTCTGCCGTATCTAACTATACATTGTCTCTCGGTCAGCTTGACGTGCTGCCCGCAGGTTATGCCCCTGCGTCTGTAGAGGTGAAGAACCTCGCAACGAAGAGCGTGCTCGGCGAGGCTAAGGGCGATGCCCGTATCACATGGGACTTCGACTATACTGCCGACTTCGACCACTTCGACATCTACAAGCAGACAGCCAACGGCACACGCACAATGGTTGGTCAGACACGTGACGAAGCATTCTACGTGCCGACATTCGAGCGTGAAGGCACAGACGCTGCTATCGACTTCGTGGTTGTGCCCGTAATGAAGGACATGCGTCAGCAGGAGGGCAAGACATTGAAGATGGACTATCCGAAGGCCACTGCTCCTGTTGTTACCTTCGTAGTTGGCAAGAGCTATCTCAAGGTTGGCGAGGGAACAACACTGACCGCAAGAGCTACTGGTTCGCCCACAGCATATAAGTGGACACTCCCCAGTGGACTGGAGCTTACTGACGGTTCGCTCACAGACAAGACCATCACCGTTAAGGCTGTGAAGGCTGGCAAGCAGAAGGTCAGCATCGACGTAACCAACGTAATCGGTACTTCTACAACGAAGAGCGAGGTTGTGGACGTAATGTCAGACTCTGAGTATGATGAGGTGTTCAACGTAGTGAAAGGCAAGAAGGTCGTTGGCTATAGCGGCTCTACCAACTCTACTGAGGTGCCTGATAAGATTATCGACGGTGTAACCAATCCTTATTCTACCAGCCAGAAGTGGTGTAATGTAAGTGCAGACAACTGGGCTGTCTTCGATTGCCTCGGTTCGTACCGCATCTACGGTTTCCGTATCTACGATGGTAACTCAGGTCCTGAGAGTGGCGTTGACCAGATCGACTCATACAAGATTATGCTTTCTGAGGACGGTCAGAACTGGACAACAGTAGTTGACGAGGAAAACCGTACCGAAGAGTCAATCAAGACTGACTATATCGCACCGTTCAAGGCTCGCTACGTGAAGCTTGTCCCGCACGTTAACGGTACGCTCCGTATCTGGGAGTTTGAGGTTTACGGTAAGGAAGAGAACAATATGTCGATGTCTGTGGAGCCTTCTGCACTGAAGATGGAGGCTGGCGAGACAAAGACTATTAAGGTGAAGTATGACCTTGGTGGCGATACACGTTCGTCACAGTTTAAGTGTACTGCCAAGGCTGACGGCAACGTCACCATCGGCAATATCACAGAGGACGCCGCTTCGTCTACATTCACAGTTCCTGTAACAGCACAGCGCATGATTGGCACAGCCAATGTCACATTGCGTGTCGACAATGGTGGCAACTATAAGGAGAGTACTGTGGAAGTGATGGTCGACTCGAAGACACAGCCCAACATCCTGAAGGGTGCAAAGGCTGAGGTTCGTCATTACAAGAGCGACTATTCATACGAGGCAGAATACGACAAGTACGAGGTGGACGGACTGACCGATGGTGACAAGACCGCTGAGGCTCTTGAGATGATTGACGCACCTTCAACTCACAAGAACGACCTCTGGACCATCTTCACAGCACCGGAAGGCAAGACATGGAACCTTTCAAAGGTGGTGGTTAACCTGCCTAACAACAACCGTGGCACCAACGATAACGACGTTGACGGAAATGTAACTAAGGACATCAGCATAGCTGTTGGTAATGATCTCGCCAATATGCAGATTGTGAAGACATTCGAGAACCTTCAGGATATCTCTGAGGTATCGTATATCTTCCCGAAGTATGCCGCAACAAAATATCTCGCTGTTGTCAGCAACCTCAATGTTTACTTCTATCCCTCACTTGCTGAGGTGGAGGCTTACGAGCAGTTTGAGGATGCCATTCCGGTGAACGGTCCGCTGCAGCTGGATGGATGGAACGCTGACGTAGTGGCTGAGAAGAAGCCGGCTGCTTCAAGCACAACCATGGCTCTTGATGACCAGGGATGGGTGCTCTACACCACAGACATCCAGAAGACTGGTGCTTTCTGCGACGCTCAGGGCAACATCACAACAAAGAGCGGTATTTCTTATAGCGTGGCAACACTCGCTGGCAAGAATGCCCTTGTGATGAAGACTGTCAACAACGAGGAGGTTCTCTCACTCACTACACCTGAGAACATTGAGGAGGTTTACTTCCTTGCTATCTCAGCAAACGGTTCTTCTAAGTTTGATGTTTGCGCTGTTTACGACGACATGAGTAGAAGCGCTACGTCTACATTCTCGCCGGCTGACTGGTTCGGTTCTTACGCGAGTGGTAATGAGGCGCAGTACGGTTTGAGCCGTATCATCAGATCAGCTGCGGACACTTATTCTGCAGACGATATCGACAACCGTTACAACTTCCGCACATACGAGTATACAATGTCGCTTGACCGCAGCAAGAAGACTAAGGCATTTGTCTTCACTTCAAGAAACAGAGGTGCTTATCCCACCATCCTTGCCGTAAGCAAGAAGGGATATAAGGAGCCCGCTTCAGGCATTGAGAACCTCACAACCGGCAACGGTGCGCAGACCGTAGTGGGTATCTATTCACTCGACGGCGTCAAGCTCAACTCTCTCCGCAAGGGCATCAACATCATCAAGATGTCAGACGGTTCAGTTAAGAAGGTGCTTGTAAGAAAGTAAGCAATAAGGCTTAGGTTTATAAAGTTCGACATTGTTCGAACCCGATAAGACCACCCGAATGACCTGTGTATGTTACAATATATAGGTTATTCGGGTGGTCTTTTTTATGTTTAAAACAATACAGATGTTTTTTTTGTTGTTTTCTTGTTTAAATATGGCTTTTTTGCTATATTTGCAGCGTATCTTAATGATACTTTGGATTTTAAACTTATTTACTACTAACTTTATATCTTACACTATGGCAAAAACAAAGCAGATAGTAGAGTGTGTGCCTAATTTCAGCGAAGGCCGCGATATGAACATCATCCGTCAGATTACGGATGCAGTAGAGAGCGTGAAGGGTGTGAAATTGCTTGACGTCGATCCTGGTGAAGCAACCAACCGCACGGTCGTAACCTTCGTTGGCGAACCTGATGACGTGGTGGAAGCTGCTTTCAGAGCAGTGGGAAAAGCCGGACAGCTTATTGACATGCGTCAGCATCATGGTGCTCATCCGCGTATCGGCGCAACAGACGTGTTGCCCATTGTGCCCGTAAGCGGAATTACCCTTGAAGAGTGTGCTGAGATTTCGCGCAAGCTCGCAAAGCGTATTGCCGACGAACTTAACATCCCGTGCTATTGCTACGAGGCTGCAGCGTTCACACCGGAGCGTCAGAACCTTGCCGTTTGTCGCAAGGGCGAGTATGAGGGCATTGCTGAGCGCATCGACGACGATGCTGAGACTCCCGATTTCGGCAGACGTCCGTTCGACGAGCAGGTTGCACGTACCGGTTGCACCGTTGTCGGAGCACGTGACTTCCTCATTGCCGTTAACTTCAACCTTAACACCACTTCTACACGTCGCGCCAATGCCATCGCATTCGACGTTAGAGAGAAGGGACGTCCAATGCGTGAGGGCAATCCTATCACAGGCAAGAAGCTCCTCTATGCTGACGGCACACCTATCATGAAGCCCGGTACACTGAAGTGTACGAAGGCCATAGGTTGGTATATTGACGAATACGGCATCGCTCAGGTGTCGATGAATATCACTAATATTAATGTAACTCCGCTGCACAAGGCATTTGATGAGGTTTGCCGTTGTGCACAGGAGCGTGGCATACGCGTTACGGGTACGGAGATTGTAGGTCTGGTTCCGGAGCGTACACTCCTTGAGGCAGGTCGCTACTTCCTTGCAAAGCAGCAGCGTTCTGCCGGTATTCCAAAGAAGGACATCCTCGACATCGCCATCAAGTCATTGGGTCTGTCAGATCTTAAGGAGTTTAAGCCGGAAGAGAAGATCATCGAATACGTAATGGCAGCTGGTGCCGAGAAGCAGAACCTGCTCGTCGACCTTACTGTTAAGGGATTCGCTGAGGAGACATCTCGCGAGAGCCCTGCACCTGGTGGCGGTTCGGTATCTGCATACATGGGAGCTTTGGGAGCGTCGCTTGCCACGATGGTTGCCAATCTTTCCAGCCACAAGCCTGGTTGGGATGAGCAGTGGGAAGAGTTTGCCAAGGTTGCCGAGGAAGGCATGGTTCTACAGGAGCGTCTTCTCCACCTTGTTGATGAAGACACAGAAGCATTCAACCGCATCATGGCAGCGTTCGGCATGCCTAAGAACACACCGGAAGAGAAGGCTGCACGTACTGAAGCCATTCAGACAGCCACATTGTTTGCTACGGAAGTACCTCTCGATACCATGAAGGCATCGTACGAGGTGTTCGCTGTTTGCCGTAAGATGGTGGAGAAGGGTAACCCCAACAGCGTTTCTGACGCTGGTGTAGGTGCATTGGCAGCACGTGCCGCTGTCCTCGGAGCAGGTATGAACGTCAAGATTAACGCAGGTTCGTTGAAGGACCGCGAGAAGGCTGAGGCTTTAATAGCTGAGGCTAACGAGCTTATAGCTAAGGCCAACGCAGAAGAGGCTGAGATTACGAAGCTCGTAGAGGAGAAATTATAATTAATCTAACTTAATCCTATAATATATCCTTGCCCTTCCAACTTAGGGAAGGGCAAGGAATATGATTTTCTTTTAACCTTTTTACATTATGACATTTGCAGAAGAAATAAGACTGGGCATTCCTGATTATTTGCCGGAAATGTTGCCCTACGACAATAACATAAATCATGCGCCGAAGCGCAAAGAGATACTCACAGCTGAGGAAAGACAGCTTGCCTTGCGTAATGCGCTGCGTTATTTCCCGAAGGACCTGCATGCACAGTTGGCTCCCGAGTTTATGGAAGAGCTCGACAAGTACGGACGTATCTATATGTATCGCTATCGTCCTCATTATGATATGTATGCACGACCCATTGACGAGTATCCGCATCGCTCAGAGCAAGCTGCCGGCATCATGCTTATGATTCAGAACAACCTCGATCCTGAGGTGGCACAGCATCCTCACGAACTTATCGTTTACGGTGGCAACGGAGCCATCTTCCAGAACTGGGCACAGTATCGTCTTGTGATGAAGTATCTGAGCGAGATGACTGACGAGCAGACGCTTGTGATGTATTCTGGCCATCCGCTCGGACTCTTCCCGTCACATCCCAATGCACCGAGAGTGGTGGTAACCAACGGTATGGTTATCCCCAACTATTCCAAGCCGGACGACTGGGAGCGCATGAATGCTCTCGGTGTCAGTCAGTACGGACAGATGACAGCCGGATCATATATGTATATAGGTCCGCAGGGCATCGTTCACGGCACCACCATTACCGTGCTCAACGCTTGCCGCAAGCAGCGTATCGAGAAGGGTGGACCGGCTGACATCCACGGAATGCTGTTCGTATCGTCAGGTCTTGGAGGTATGTCAGGCGCACAGCCCAAGGCTGGCAACATCGCCGGCGTAGTGAGCGTGGTGGCTGAGATAAATCCGTTGGCTGCCAAGAAGCGTTACGACCAGGGTTGGGTGGACGAACTCCATGACAATCTGGACGAGCTTATTCCTGCCATCAAGAAGAGCGTGGAGGAGAAGCGCACCGTATCAATGGCTTATGTAGGCAATGTGGTGGACCTTTGGGAGCGCCTCGCTGACGAGGATATTCGCGTAGACATAGGTAGTGACCAGACCTCGCTTCACAATCCGTGGGCAGGTGGTTATTATCCTGCCGACCTTACCTTAGAGGAATCGAAGGTTATGATGGCTGAGAATCCAGAGGAATTCCGCAAGCACGTTCAGGCTTCTCTGCGTCGTCAGGTGGCTGCCATCAACCGTCTCTCTGCCAACGGCATGTACTTCTTCGATTACGGCAATGCCTTCCTGCTGCAGTCGCAGCGTGCCGGCGCCGACATCTGCAAGGAGAACGGCAAGTTCCGCTATCCGTCATACGTACAGGACATCATGGGGCCGATGTTCTTCGATTACGGTTTCGGCCCGTTCAGATGGGTCTGCACCTCAGGCAATCCTGCCGACCTCGCCAAGACAGACGAGATTGCAGCACGCGTGATGGAGGAAATCATGCAGAATGCTCCCGATGAGATAAAGGGCCAGATGGCAGACAACATCCATTGGATTCGTGAGGCAAGCCGCAACAAGCTCGTGGTTGGTTCGCAGGCTCGCATCCTTTACGCCGACGCAGAAGGCCGCTCCAAGATTGCTTTGGCTTTCAACGAGGCCATTCGCAAGGGCGAAATCACGCGTCCGATAGTTCTTGGTCGCGACCATCACGACGTTTCAGGTACCGACTCGCCGTTCCGCGAGACCAGCAACATCTACGACGGCTCGCAGTTCTGTGCTGATATGGCTGTGCAGAACGTCATCGGCGACTCGTTCCGTGGTGCCACATGGGTGTCGCTCCACAATGGTGGCGGTGTAGGCTGGGGCGAAGTTATCAACGGTGGCTTCGGTATGGTTATTGACGGCGGTGAGGACAGCGCACGCCACATCCGTGAGATGCTGTTCTGGGACGTCAACAACGGCATTGCACGCCGTGCCTGGGCACGTAACGAAGGCTCCATCCATAGCATTGAGCGTGAGATGCTCCGCTCACATGGCCTCCAGGTTACGATGCCGAACATCGTTGATGACGACATCATCAACAAGTATGCTAACTAAAACATTAAACTACTAACAAGAAAATAAATGCCAAGATTATGAAAATACACAAGATATCAGCCGAACATCTTTCAGTTGAGCGTATAGGTGAGATAGTATACGGTGGTTACAAGATTGAGTTGAGCGAGGACGCACAGAAGCGCATCGTAGAATGCCGTGAGTATCTCGACCGTAAGATAGCAGAGAACAAGGCTCCCATTTACGGCGTTACCACCGGTTTCGGATCGCTCTGTAACGTCAGCGTCGGTTCGGACGACTTGGCACAGCTTCAGATCAATCTTATGATGTCGCACGCGTGCGGCACAGGCGACAGAGTGCCTAACGACATCGTCAAGATTATGTTGCTGCTCAAGATACAGTCGCTGAGTTATGGCTTCTCTGGCTGTCAGGTTGTGACCGTCAACCGCCTTATCGACTTCTTCAACAACGATGTCTATCCGGTTGTATACATGCAGGGTTCTCTCGGCGCTTCCGGCGACCTTGTGCCGCTCGCACACCTCACATTGCCTCTCGTCGGACTTGGCGAGGTGGAATACGAAGGAAAGGTTATCTCAGGAGCTGAGATGCTGAAGAAGTTCGACTGGACTCCCGTACAGCTTGCTTCAAAGGAAGGTCTTGCGCTGCTTAACGGCACACAGAACATGGGCGCATTCGCTGTTTGGGCATTGCTCCAGTCACATCGTCTGAGTGACTGGGCAGACAAGATTGCTGCCATGTCGCTGGATGCCTACTACGGACTTGCCTCTCCCTTCATCGACGCTGTTCATCAGGTTCGTCCGCATAAGGGCCAGATTGTCACAGCTGCCCGTATGAGAGAGCTGCTTGAGGGTAGCGAGATAATACAGAAGCCCAAGTCGTACGTGCAGGATCCTTATTCGTTCAGATGCATCCCGCAGGTACACGGCACCGTTAAGGACACCATCGAGTATGTCAACTCAGTGATTGACGTAGAGGTGAATTCGGCTACTGACAATCCTACGGTATGTCCTGACGAAGACCTTGTTATCTCTGCCGGCAACTTCCACGGCGAACCTATCGCCATGCCGATGGACTTCCTCGCAATAGCAATGTGCGAGTTGGCTAACATCTCGGAGCGCCGCACCTATAAGCTCATCAGCGGTACGCGCGACCTGCCGAGCTTCCTCGTTGCCAATCCGGGTCTGAACAGTGGCTTTATGATTCCGCAATACACCGCCGCTTCCATCGTCAGCCTTAACAAGTCATTAGCTACACCTTCTTCTGTGGACAGCATTCCTTCCAGCCAGGGCCAGGAAGACCATGTGAGCATGGGTGCCAATGCCGCCATCAAGCTTTACAAGGTGGTGCTCAATACGGAGCGTGTGCTCGCCATCGAGCTGTTTAATGCAGCCCAGGCTCTTGAGTTCCGTCGTCCGCTGAAGTCGTCGCCTGCTGTGGAGGCCATCTTCGAGAGTTACAGAAAGGTGGTGCCGTTCATCGTTCACGACGAGGTGATGTATCCGCACATCGCACACTCCATTGATTTCCTGAGAAAGTAATACCGTATGAAATTACTTGTAAAGAACATACGAACTCTTGCTGGCATCGAGCACGCTCCGAAGCTTCGTCTGCAAGGCAAGGAGATGGGCATAGTCAACACCATTGACGACGCCTGGCTCCTTGTGGAGGACGGACGCTTCGCAGCGTTCGGCGCCGTTGCTGACGGCATGCCTGCCTTGGACGACACCGTCGAAGTGGTTGACGCGGAAGGCGGAATGGTCTTGCCGTCATGGTGCGACTCGCACACGCACATCGTCTTCGCCGGAAGCCGTGAGCGGGAGTTTGTGGATAAGATAAACGGACTCAGCTATGAGGAGATAGCCCGTCGTGGAGGAGGCATCCTCAATTCTGCCGACCTCCTGCACCGCACTTCCGAGGACGAACTCTTCCGTCAAGCCATGCAGCGCCTTGACGAAGTGATACGTAAGGGAACCGGATGCATCGAGATAAAGAGCGGCTACGGACTGAGCCTTGAGGACGAGCTGAAGATGCTCCGTGTGATAAAGCGCATGAAGGAAGCTTCTCCGGCTAAGATAATGTCTACGTTCCTCGGTGCACACGCCGTGGCACGCGGCATGACGCAGGAACAGTACGTCCGGCTTATCATTGACGAGATGATACCGGAGGTTGGACGCCAGCGTCTTGCCGACTTCGTAGACGTGTTCTGCGACCGTGGCTTCTTCACTCCCGAAGAGACCGGACGCATTTTAGAGGCAGCCGCCGCATGGGGCATGCGTCCCAAGATTCATGCCGACGAGCTGGCATCGTCGGGTGGAGTAGTGGTAGGCGTCAAGCATGGAGCTTTGTCCGTAGACCATCTTGAGAGCATGACCGAGGAGACCATCAATACATTGCGTGGCAGCGAAACGATGCCGACAGCCCTGCCCGGCACATCCTTCTTCCTGAACATGCCCAACGCCAAAGCCCGTCAGATTATCGACGCTGGTTTGGGCGTAGCCGTTGCCAGCGACTACAATCCAGGCTCTACGCCGTCCGGCGACATGAAGTTCGTGATGTCGTTGGCTTGCATAAAGTTGAGGCTGTTGCCCAACGAAGCCTTCAATGCTGCCACCATCAACGGCGCTTATGCCATGGGACAGAGTAAGGATTACGGCAGCATAGCCAAGGGCAAGGTGGCCAACTTCTACATCACCAAGCCCATACCGTCCCTCGCCTTTATCCCTTACGCCTACACCACACCTATCGTAAACAAGGTGGTGCTTGGCGGAAAATTGCAAAGTATGTAAGAGAATTCTGCTCTTACAAGTTTAGAAGTTAAAGAAGTTTTTGCGACAAACTTCTTTAACTTCTTTATTTTTTTTCTACCTTTTCCACGATTTTTTGAGTAACTTTGCATCATTAATTCATTCCTACGAATGCTACCAATGGACAGGAAAAAACATTTTGACACATTGTTCCACGCTTATTACGCGAAACTATTCTTCTATGCCAGCGGCATTGTCGGCAACGACGGTGACGCCGAAGACGTCGTGGAAGAGGTGTTCTGCGACCTTTGGACACATGTTGACACGATGGAAATGGGCGAGAGGATACAGGCTTTCCTCTATCGCGCCGTCTTCACCCGCTCTCTGAATATGCTCAAGCGTAATGCGTTGCGTCAGCAGCGTGTGGATGCTGCAAGGCAGATTGGCGATATGCGAGTGGAGCAGATCGAGTCTGCGCTTGCCGATCCTCATGAGAGCATGGAGAATGCCGAGATGCGACGCCAGATAGATGCCGCCATAAATGCCCTGCCCGAGAAGTGCCGAAGCGTCTTTCGTATGAGATACATAGAAGGCAAGAACAATGCCGAGATAGCCCAAGTGACCGGTACGTCGCCACGAACCGTGGAGGCGCATATCCATAATGCCTTGAAATTCCTGAGAAAACGCCTTTGGAGTCTGACGTTGGGTAGGCATGACATAAGAAAGAACAGTCGCTACGCTGTAAAGAGTTTGCAGGTTTACGGCTGATTCCCGATATATTTATCACATAGTTATGTTATATTTGTTACAGTTTGCATGTCTGATATTCATGCTTTTCAGTGCATTCCTTATCGCTGTTTTGCGTCTTCACGTAAGATGGATAAACAAGCGATATGAGTATTCTCGTTGGATGTTATTCTCATCCTTGACATTGTTGGCAGTACATTTTTTTCTGCAGATGTGCTTTGGATTCAGAGCCTCACGCGAAGAAGTGGGGGCCGTCATCAACATACTGGTCTATCTTCCGAGTTTCACGCTTTTCGCAATGGCGATTTACAACATAGAGGCCACCCACACCAACCGCAGGAAGATGAACATGGTCTGTGCTGCCGTATATGCCGCCATGCTTGCCGTCTTTGGCACGGGCTACTATGTTACCGGCTCCTTGAATATGGGCGTATGGCTTTACGTGATGCTTGCCATCTTTTTAGGCAACATGCTCTACTGCATATACATGATAATAATAGAGATGAACAAGCGGAAGAAGCTCCTTGAGACGATGACAGCCACCGACATGCGCCCTTTCACGCGATATGCTCATGCCAGCCTTACGCTGCTCTTTATCACAGCCGCCATCATCCCGTTTGCCATCCTTTCCACCAAGTCGCTATATATAATAGGTCCCTTCGGACTCGTAGCCACGCTCTTCTTCATCGTCAATTTTGTGGCGCTCGGCTTCAATTATGTCCCAACTGAAGAACTGTTGGATAAGGAAAGAGGCAACAATCTGACCGCCGATGCTGTCAACGCTGAAAGCGAGGAAGAGTATGTCAAGTGTGATGCTCAGCAGTCTGCGCCTGAGACCGGCAGTGAGCAAACCTCCCAACAGCTCCCTGCCTCACGCATCGCCTTCATCCGGTCTGCCCTCGACCATTGGTGTGACGACTTAGGCTATAAGGACTGCACAGTCAATATGCTGACATTGTCACATTTGCTCGGAATCAACAAAACCGAGCTGTCGCAATACTTCAGCCAGTGTCAGAACACCACCTTCCGAATCTGGCTTGGCGAGATACGCTTCAATGCTGCCAAGAAGATGATGATGGAAAATCCTGACTTCAGCAACGACATCATATCTTCTGAATGCGGTTTCTCTTCACGCTCTTATCTGTATAAGATATTTAAAGAAAAAGAGGGATGCACTCCTGTTGCATGGAGAGAAAAGCAGTAATGCAAATATCGTACAAACGGTAAATATCTGTTACAAAATAAAAATCTATTCTGGAGAATCCAAAAGCTGTTTTTATAGGTTTTTGCCTTCATATCCCCACCCATTCTTAACCATACAGCCTCTCTTACGCTCCGAAACATCCGCTTTTGGAGTGTAAGAGGGGCTTTATTGTATGACAACAGCGGCTATATTGCATTGCTAAAGTGGCTCTTTAGCAATGCAAAGAGGCTTGTTTTGCTCTGTTGTATATTGCACATTCTGCACGTAAACCGTATAATCTGTTGTGTGTTAATACGATAATTGCTGCACATTCAAAACTCGAGAATTTCGCACCAAAGATTTCTTTGTGCGCCGGGCTCGCAGTATTGAGCGTTAGGAATGCAAATATCAGATACGTCAGAAACCGGAAAAACGTGTGTTTTGGTGTCTACTTCATAGGAAGTGGACACCTTTTTGGTACGAATTGGACAATTAGACACATGAATCGGACAGTCTGTTTAAGTAAAAATAACTAAATTTGCTGAATGAAAAGCTAAAACCATAACTTATAATGTGAAAAGCTAAAATCATAACTTAAATATTAACTATAATTTAAAATCATCTTAAAATGAAAAGAAGAAGAGAGAAGCAACCTCCTCCATATTTGGACAGGCGGTTTGCAAGCAATTCTGTTTCTACGCGGCGTTCCATGCGAACGTCCGCGGGAAGGTTCATGCAGTTCTTCCTTTGTGTCATGATGCTGATGGCGTTCTCAGTGCAGAAGGCGTCGGCAGCTCGTACTAATTGGGATAACTCGTGGATTCATCATCGGTACAATCCGATTAATGCCACACTTGAGCTTGACATCCGTGTATATCAAGATTGGGGCGGACTGGGTGATGGTCATTGTGGTTTCTGCCGTAATGATGGTATTCTCAAGGTTGAGGTAGCAGGATACAACATTACCATACAAGGACCAAAAAATACCTGGAAGAGTTTTGAGAAAAACACCGACCAAGTTACCGGAATCGACCACAAGTATGTAAAATGGCTCGGAGCACTAATAAAGGATACCTATTATCTGCAACTTATTATCCCACTTAAACAAGCATATATTGGAACAGATGTACCGGTGAAATATAATGGTACGTGGTGGCGTAGAGGAGAGATTGCAAATAATATAGTTGCTTATAATACATCCATAGATACCCGTTTTGGTTGCGCGAAAACCGTGATAACCGGTGGTAGATATGGGGTTCAAAACAATACCCCTGGATATTTCATTGATTGGAAGAAAGACGGAACGGCTCCCAACTATTCTATCGATAGCTATGGCTCTTTCGTCTTATGCGACTCTTCGGGAGATGAAATAAGTGGAACGGGCTCTTTTAGTGCCAGCAATAAAAGCGGTTCGTTCTTTGTTCCGACATCTAAGTTAAGCCTTGACAACTTCGCCGACTATAAGGTGAAGCAGAAGTATACGCCAAGTTATAACAAACAGGTTACCTATTCTACGCTCAGCGACAGCTACACCCGCCCTGCCTATCCGCAGGTGAAGGAAATCAGCGCCGACTATAATCAGGTGACACGTAAGATGAATGTGAACTGGAGTCTCAGTGCAGCACCTACGCAGAACTGCATTGAGGACAATATGGTGCTCACCATCAAGAGTACGGACAAGGCTACAAATGCTGTGAATACTACCACACAGAATATCAAGTTTATGGCTGGTAAGACAGCATACAGCTATGAGTTTGATGTGCCTTTAGGCAAGAGCCTGGATTATGAATTCAGCGTTAAGCGTTCGCATACAGGCAACTCTGACGTGTGGAACAACGCTTTCAGCAAGCATACTTCTCTATCGGCTTCTGCAAAACACAGCAATGTTGCTGCAGGTTCTGTACATGCCGTGCTTGACGAAGAAAGCAAGACTGCCACTATCACTTGGAATACTGAAGGCGACATCTGGAGTTCGGGCACCAAAGCGGTGATTACACGACTGAATGTCACGAACAACACTACTGACAACATCGAGCTGTCGAAGGAAAATTTCAAGAGCGGCAAGTATGTTGACAAAATGATAACGGTGTGCAACGAATATGGTTACCGCCTTACTGTTAAGCCTGCCGAGGCTTACGGCACGTTGACACCAGTGGAAGCACCGGAGACGATAATGCCCACAAGCATCGGTGATCTTGTTAAGTTTACAGCTGGTAAGGGCTACTACTCTGACCGCGTTGAACTGGCATGGAGCAGCAAGGGCAACTTCGAGCGCTTCGTCATCAACCGCAAGGAGCATGGCGCTCCTGATACAGACTATAAGCAGATAGCCGTAACTGAGGGCAACGAGGCTCAGAACGACTATTACTATAACGACGTGAACGCCATTCCCGGCGTGGTCTACGACTATCGTATCAAGGGACAGGTGATGTGTTCGGGCAAACTGCTTGAGAGCGACGAGGAACTTGCTGACGTTGGTTTCCGCACACCGACGGGCGACGTCTACGGACGCGTGACGTTCGAGAGCGGACAGGCCGTGTCGGGCGCCAAGGTAAGTGCTGAGCCTACGGAAGGTTCGGGCGTTCCGGGCAAGTCATACGTGTTCACCGGTGCGTCTAATCTTATCGTCGACAACGACCAGCTTCTGAATGATGCCACGCAGGCAGTTACGCTTCAGGCATGGGTGAGAGCAGCCAAGGAAGGCACCATCATCGAGAAGCCGGGCATGTACAAGTTGGCATATAACGGCAAGAAGATTGAGTTCACAGCTGGCAGCCAGACGCTGAAGACACCGAAGAAGCTCAGCGACTACGCTTCCTCCGCTCAGTTCGTGCATCTCTCAGCCGTGGCAAGCGCCACACACCTTTCTTTATTATATATATAAACGGTATGGCTGTGGCAGAAGCCGAGCGTACGGCTCAGATTACGGGCAATAACAATAAGGTGGTGATGGGCGAAGGCTTCGAAGGAGCCATCGACGAGGTGCGTCTGTGGAACAAGGCGCTCAGCGCTGACACCATCGCAAGCGACTACAACCGCTACATTGTAGGTAATGAGGACGGTCTGCAGGCTTACTACACCTTCGACTATTCTGTGGACGACGCCTTCTACGACATCTCGTACAAGGGCACAAAGTATAACATGAATCATGGTGTGGCTACGGGTGTTACTATCAGTTCGAAAGACATACCTACATCTGCACAGCTCGGCTACAGCAGCTACACAGCTACAGACGGTTCTTATCAGATTCGCTCGTTGCCCTACACCGGCAACGGAACTACGTATATGATTGTGCCGACACTCGGCATACATCAGTTTGCATCGGCAAAGGAGCTGCGCCTCATCAACTCGCAGGCACAGAGCCACACCGTGAACTTCACGGACAAGTCGTCGTTCAAAATTTCGGGTAAGGTGATGTATAAGGGCGGCAACGTGCCCGTAGAGGGAGTGTCGTTCGCCGTGGACGGAGTCACCGTAATGGACGGCAAGAGCAACATCGTGAAGACCGACGCTCACGGACAGTTCACCATAAGCGTACCCGTAGGACAGCACGAGGTGAAGGCAGTGCTCGCCAACCATACGTTCGAGAACGGCGGCAAGCTGACCAACAGCGACGGCACCGACCGCAACTATCAGGACGACGACAACGGATTCGAAATCTTTGACGTTACAACCGTACGTTACATCGGACGTGTAGCCGGCGGTACCAAGCAGGAGGCGTTCCCCGTGGGCCACTCGCTTTCGAAGAACAACCTCGCTGACGACGTACGCATCGAGCTTACATATCAGAACGATGCCTATAAGATGACGGCTGAGGCTCGCGAAACCACACTCAATCACGTCAAGGGCGTGTACGTAAGCAAGCAGCATCAGAACCGCGTGGCTTACGACGGCAACAAGATAACCATCTATCCTGACGCCGAGACGGGTGAGTTCTACGCCGACCTCATTCCTGAGAAGTATAAGATTAATGTAGTGGTGCCGGGCCATGACAACATCCCGGGCAGTGGCGAAGACCTCAACCTCAGCAACGAGTTTGCAAAGCAGAGCGAGGTGAATGCTTATGTTGACTCTATCTCTACGCAGGGCAAGTTTGTCAACTGCAGCGACACTGTATATTACAACAAGAAGCAGCAGTTCATCAAGCGCTACACTCCGTCAATCATCGTGAAGGAGAAGGTGAAGGGTAAGCTTCAGAACTTCTTCGGAAAGGAAGAACTCAGCATCTCTACACTCGATCAGACAAAGACAATAAAGGTGAAGACCTACGATCCTGACAATGCTGCACAGCCTTACACACTCGGCGTGCCGGTATACGAGCAGGGACAATACGTCACTTATCACATCACCACAGCGGAGGTGTACGAATATAAGGATAAGGACGGCAGACGTAAGGATGGCGTTAAGGAAGACATCGTGCCAACGCCTGAGGCTAAACTGTCATTCAGTAGAGGCGACATTGCGTACGGAACGCAGGAGGACATCACTACCGACGAGAAGGGTGAGGCAGAATGGACATTCCAGGTGAACAATCCGGAAATGACCTCGGCTCTGCGCTCTGCCGCTATGGATATGACCTACAGCGAAAACAGCGAAAGCACATCTTCTACAACAATCAACTGGAAGGGTGGCTTTGACGGCAAGGGCAACACTAAGGCTATCGTAATTGGTGCAAAGACTTTAGGTTCGGACTTCGTTACGAACGGACCCGACAAGGTGCTCTTCGTGCTGCGCGACCCGCCGGGAAGCAACTCGTATGCTTATCTTGAGAAGGGTGTGACAGTTACTTCTACAAGTACGTATGAAGGAAATGTCACTAACGAGGGAGTATTGAACAACGAGGCAAAGGTTGGTGCCAAGGTAATCACCTTCACCGGTCTTGGTGCCGGAGTGGTGAACGAGAACGATGTGAAGAACGAATTCTCATTCGGCGCTTCTCACAGTGAGACAATCGGTGGTACTGACTCTGACACTAAGACGATGACCACTACCACACGCTTCGAGACAAGTAGCGACCCGCAGTATGTTGGAAGCGACGGCGACCTCTTCGTAGGCTATTCTACTAATATCGGCGTGGGCAAGACCGAAAACATCGCCGTTACTACACGTGAGATGTATCAGGCCAATCCTTCAGAATACGAACTGTTCGGCGATGTTACTCCCGAAAACAGCGAGTATCTGCTTGTGAAGACTACTGGTCTGGGACTTTCGCAGAAGTATGGCACTATGTTCACCTATCCGCAGGTGCACATCGAGCAGGTGCTGCTGCCTAAACTTGAGGATGTACGCAACAAGTTGCTGCATCAGCAGGCTGAAGGTGTAGACTTCCAGGCTATGGCTAACAACACCAAACTCCCTGTATACGTTTCGAAGTTGGCAGCTGACGATCCTAACTTCGGCAAGAGCAACAACGACAAGGTGTTTAAGGGTGCCAATGCCAACGACCCGCTTGACGGACCGAGTTACAAGATTTACGCTCCTGCAGGACAGCCGTTGAAGGAGGATACTATCATGTTCCTCAATCAGTCGATTGACAACTGGAAGATGCAGCTTCGCAATAACGAGGAACAGAAGGTTAAGGCAGAACTCATGCAGAACCATTCGTTCCAGGGCGGTGCTTCTTACGAATACTCTGAGGAGTATGAGGTTGGACGTTCGGAGACTCAACGCTTCTCTATCTTGATTGGCGCTCAGTTCACCAACAACTTCGGATGGACACTCAATGGCACTGGTATGGTGCTCACTGTAGACGAGAGCCTTACCACCGAACACGGCGGCGAGTTCTCTACTGAGGAGACGGCACGCCATTGCAAGGGTTATGTCCTTGCAGAGGAAGGCTCTGACTACCTCTCTGTAGACGTATGCCGCGAGGCAGGATATAAGAATGGCGACCAGTACATCAAGTACAAGGATATGAAGGACGAGGAGGGACAGACCTTCTCAACGTTCATCTTCAAGACCCGTGGCGGTGCTACGTCTTGTCCTTACGAGGGCGAATACAAGACCAAGTATTACGAACCGGGACAGCACGTCATCAATGAGGCTACCGTTCAGATGGAGGTGCCGGAGATAACCGTAGAGAAGGACTTCATCGAGAACGTGCCTTCTGGCAAGTCGGCTTACTTCACGCTCTATCTGCGCAACAACTCGGAGTCGCAGGACGACAACTGGTATAACCTCGTAATCGACGACAGCAGCAATCCTAACGGAGCACAGCTGCTCATCGACGGCGCACCGATCGGCAACGGCAGAGCATTGCTCGTGCCGGCAGGCGGAACGCTTACGAAGACGCTCGAGGTGCGCAAGGGTTCGGTGATGAACTATGACAACCTCCGACTGATGCTTCAGTCGCAGTGTCAGTGTGATCCCACTGATTTCCAGGGCGACATCTATGACGACGTGACGTTCAGCGTACACTTCACTCCTTCAGCCACAGACGTGAAACTGAAGAAGCCTACGGACAACTGGACGTACAACACCAAGTTGCCAACGGCAGAGGTGAACGGCGTGCAGAAGCATTACATGGACGTAGTGATTGACGGATTCGACGTTAACTATGACAACTTCCATCGCATCATGCTTCAGTATAAGCCGTCGTCGGGCAGCGACAACGACTGGACCACGCTCATGAGCTACTATAACGACAAGACTCTCTATGATCAGGCACTGACCAACGGCATGAACGCCGAGATGATAAAGGCGGCAGACGCCGGCACCATCAAGTATCGCTGGTTCCTTGACGACCTGCAGGATCAGCGTTACGACCTGCGCACCGTGGGTACGAGCATGATCAACAATGAGGAGGTATTTAACTATTCTGCCGTACACAGCGGCATCAAGGATATGTATAATCCGCGCCTCTTCGGTAGCGCACAGCCGGCGAACGGCGTGCTCACCGTTAACGACGAGGTGATGCTCACGTTCAACGAGCCGATAGCCGACGGACTGCTCACCGACAACAACTTCTCGGTAACGGGCATCCGCAACGGAGCACAGACTGACCATAGCGTAAGCGTACGCCTCGACGGTCAGAACGACGAACTTGTATCTGAATTCCAGCGCAACTGGAGCGGCAAGAACCTCACCATCGAGATGTGGACACTTGCAGACAAGCCTCAGGACGCTGTGCTCTTCAGCCAGGGCAACGCCAACAGCTCTATCGAACTTGCAACCACAAGCGACAACCGCTTGAAGGTGAAGGTGGCTGACAAGACCATCGTCAGCGACAAGGCGTTCGACTATGAGCAGGGCACATGGGCACACGTGGCTCTCGTATATAACAATGAGGGCAACGTATCGGCTTACTATAACTACGAACAGCTTATCAGCGCAGCTGAGGTGGGCGAGTATAATGGCGAGGGCGCTTACGTGTTCGGAGCCAGCGTGGACGGAAACGGACACTTCGCAGGCAAGATGCACGGCGCACGCATCTGGGACAAGGTGCTGACACCGGCACGTCTGCAGACCAACTCGCTGACAATGCTCTCTGGAGCAGAAAGCAATCTCATCGCTTACTATCCGATGTCGGAGGCTAAGGGCAGCGTTCTTGCCGACAAGGCACACGGAGCTAACCTTGAGATGCGAGGCGGCGAATGGGCTAATCCCGAAGGACGCGCAGCAGCGTTCAACGGTAAGGACCAGTATCTGAAGCTCTCTTCGGGCAGTTCATGTGTCGTAGACAACAGCATGGACTACACCATCGAGACATGGTTTAAGGCTGACGAGGCACAGCAGACAGCCACCATCATCTCCAACGGACGTGGCGACGGTGAGGAAATGGGCGGTTCGCTCAATCTCTTCGCACTCAATCTGGAGGAGGGCAGACTGGTATTCCATAACAATGGAGTGCGTGTGGCATGTGACGGCAGTTTCGCAGACAACGACTGGCACCACGTGGCAGTGGCTGTAAACCGCACAAGCGGACGCGGTCAAATCTATGTGGACGGCAAGCTCAACACTTACTTCGAGGCAGCTGACCTCGGTGGCATAGCAGCGGCTTACATCCATCTCGGCGCACGTGTATGGACATCGGCGGACAACCTCCAGCAGGAGACAGTCGACAACTTCTTCAAGGGCGAGATTGACGAGGTGCGTGTATGGAATCTCTATAAGAGCGAGACGCTCGTGGAGAACGGCAACAGCAACCGACTCGACGGCACCGAGAAGGGACTCTTGGCTTACTATCCGTTCGAGACATACATCGAGTGGCAGGGCGTCAAGGAACTCCAGTTCTCTCTTATGGACCAGAAGCAGCAGGCTGACCCGACACAGAAGGTGCCTGACGCTGTGGCTGTAGGAGGCGACGTAGAGACCAAGGCTTCTGCTCCTGTCAAGGCAAAGGGACCTGAGAGCAAGCTTCTCTACGACTTCGTGGTAAACAACGACGCTCTCATCATCAACCTGAAGGAGCCTTACGAGCGCATCGAGAAGACCATCGTGAAGTTCACCGTTGACGGTGTACGCGACAAGAACGGCAACGAGATTCTCTCGCCGATAACATGGAGCGCATACATCGACCGCAACCAGCTGAAGTGGAGCGACAACGCTCTCACCGTAGTGAAGAAGCTCAACGAGGAGAAGACTATCAAGGTGAAGGCACTCAACAAGGGTGGCTCTATAGAACACTTCACCATCGAGAACCTTCCTTCATGGCTGGAGGCAGAACCCGCAAGCGGCACTATCGACCCGACTTCGTCTGCCGACATCGTTCTTACCATCGACCCGAGTCTGAACATCGGTACGTACGACGAGACTCTCTATCTGCGTGGCGACAACAACGTGGTGGAGGCTCTGCAGCTCACCGTCAAGGTGGAAGGCGAGAAACCAGAGTGGACGGTCAATCCGGCTGACTTCAAGTATAATATGTCTGTCTTCGGCAAGCTGTATATTAATAAGGTATACTCTTCCGACGACGAGGATATGCTCGCTGCGTTCAGCGGCGGAAAGTGCGTAGGCGTTTGCAATAACCGCTACTATAAGCAGAACGATATGTATTACGCCATGCTCACGGTATACTCTAACGATGTCAACAACTCCGACCTTGAGTTCCGCATCTGGGACGCAAGCACAGGACAGACTTACATCGCACAGAGCGAGAAGCCTATAAGCTTCGAGAACAACGCCGTAGTGGGCAGCCCGTCACAGCCAGTGCTGTTCACAGCTAAGGACTATCGAGTGCAGAACATCAGCCTGAACGAGGGATGGACGTGGATTTCCACAAACATCGTTTCTGACAAGCTCTCTGACCTCAACAAGCTTCTTGCCGATGGCAAGTGGACCTCTGACGACCAGGTGAAGAGCGAGCAGTACGGCTTCGCATCATGGACTAAGCGCAATGGATGGGTGGGACAGCTCACCGAAATTGACAATGACCAAATGTATCTCGTACACAGTTCGGCACCTCAGAACCTGCATATCTCAGGACCGGTGGTTGACCCGACATCACACAAGCTCACCATACGTGGAGCAAAGGAGGACGGCACACCGCGCTGGAACTACATCTCTTATCTGCCTTCAGACAACTTCACGCTCAAGGAGGCTCTCGCCGGCTACGACGCTAAGGAGGGCGACATCGTGAAGTCGCAGACACAGATGGCGATGTATAGCGGCAATTTAGGATGGATCGGTAGTCTTACATACATGGAGAACGGCAAGGGCTATATGCTCCAGCGCCAGTCGCAGGACGACGCCGTGCTGCAGTATCCGTCGAAGACTTCCGTAGGACGCAAGGCTAAGGCTGCGATGGCAGCTGCCAAGAACGCTGACGACACAAACGCTTACTTCCCGTATTCAGCCAATATGACGGCTGTAGTGGAGGTGGAAGGCGTAAGTCTGCAGCAGGGCGACCGCCTCGTAAGCTACGTAGCAGGCGAACCTCGCGGTTATGCTGAGGCTATAGAGCTGCCCGACGGCAGAACCATCTTCATGCTCACCGTGGGTGGCGACAAGCCAGAGGCTGTGGACGTGACCATCGAACGCGGCGGCGACGTCATCGCCAAGGCACCGAGCGTCATCAGCTATGCTGCCAACAGCAATGTCGGCACCATCAACGAGCCGATGCACATCAGCTTCCTCGGCACAGAAGGCGGCCTCTATGTCTATCCGTCTCCGTTCCACTCGCAGCTTAAGATCCGTGCCAACGTGGACCGCAACGCCCAGACTGACGTCTTTGTCAGCGACATGAGCGGTAAGCGAGTCGTAGCATGGGACAACTGCAATGACAACGGCAACGTGGACATCACATGGAACGCCGGCAACACAGTTCCTTCGGGAGTTTATATCGTTAGCATCTCTGTAGACGGCAACGTATACTCTATGAAAGCTATCAAGAAGTAATATTAACAGAAAATCTATATGAAGTATATAAAGTATTCATTGATTGCCGCATTGTGTTTCCTTATGACACAATGCACGGAGGAAGGCGACAAGACTTATCCCCAGCAACCCGCTCCCCAGTGGAGCGTGGTGGCAGAGGATTTCGTCAGCGAAGTCCCGGCGTGGCAGGTGGCGGACAACGCCCCTGCCTCCGCCCCGGGGTGGAGAGCCGACTTCACTGGCAATGCCTCGGTGCCGTCGTGGACCGATCCTGACAAGAGCGTCTATCCGATGAGCATGACCGCCGTGGTGCGTCTCAGCCCCGTCCTCGAAACCCTTGCCGCCGACGGCGATATGATGGCTGCCTTCATTGGCGGCGAGTGTCGCGGTGTGGCTAAGAAGGTGATGAACGACGGCGTGCGCCTCTTCTTCCTTCACGTCAAGGCACCGTCCAGCGAGAGCGGCGATGTGGAGTTCCGCTATTACAGTGCAGCTGCGAAGCGCGTCTACGTTTCCGTGGCATCAGACGTAAAGTTTGAGGTGGACAAGATTTACGGCACAGCCGAGAATCCTGCTTTCCCCGACTTCGAGCAGTCTGGTCCCTTCCCCGTACCTACAAAGGCATGGGTGAAGGTGGACAAGGCACAGCTGCCGTTCACAGTAGCCGCTGGCGATGAGCTTCAGGCTTTCGTCGGCGACGAGTGTCGTGGCATCAAGCACGTGGCAAGCGAGGCTGACATGACATATTGGTATGACGTTCTCGGTCGTGCAGAGGGCGAGCAGGTGACGTATCGCTATTACAGCGCGGAGAAGAAGCAGGTGTTCGTTTCCGAACAGTCCTTCGTCATCGGCAAGCGCGGTTCGGTGGTTGGTTCTGAAGAACAGCCGCAGACTCTCACCTTCGTGCCGCAGGGCAGCATGACCGCTTACCTCACCCTTGACGCCGTTACAGGCAGCTATGCCGACAAGAGCGGCGACAAGCTGGCGGCGTTCATCGGCAATGTCTGCGCCGGCATGGGTGAAGTAGTGGGCGAGCAGGACGGCAGACCCGTATACAAGATGGTGATAAATAGTGTCAGCTCACAGTCAGCGACCGTGGACATCCGCTATTACAGCCATCGCAACAACTATGTGTTCACGGCACCTGCATGCCTCATGTTTGCCGACGGCAAGGTGGAGGCTTCGCCAGAGCAGCCCTTCACCGTACCTCTCGTTGTCGAAGGCAAGCATCCTCTCAAGATGACGGCTTGCGTGGCATTGCCTAAGAACATCGTCCGTCAGGCAACGGCGGATGACGTGATGGCTGCTTTCGTGGGCACTGAGTGTCGCGGCATGGCAAAGGCGGAGCTGGCAGAGAACGGCGAGTATGTCTTCCGTATGGAGATAAACGGCAGCATGGGAGCAGAGGAAGCAGTTACGCTGAAGTATTATTCTGGCCGCAACAAGTACCTCTATCAGGCTGTCTCAGCCTTCACGTTTGCCAAAGGCGAGAGCTATGGCACAGTGAGCGAGCCTCGCGTTCCTTCTTTCGTCATTGTTGAATAAGCTTAAAACACCTATCTGTATATTATGAATAAGAAAAAGATAATAAGCTTGGTGCTGGGTTGTATGTCATTGCTCCCGGCATCAGCACAGAACGGATGGTTTGTGGATGTGGGTGGAGGCGTGCAGACAATCTTCTCGAGCGATGCCAGCAAGCTGGATTTCGGCAAGCGCCTCACTCCGTCATACACCATTGGCGTGGGCAAGTGGATAACTCCCGCTTATGCCCTTCGCCTGCAGATCGGCGGGTATTCGCTTAACGGCATGTCCACATCGGAAGGACTCTATCTGCGCGACCCTCAGACCGACGGTTCCGTATATGGTCCTCACGATCCTGTAATAGATAATGTGACGGTCCGCCCTGACGGCACCTATCGTCATTATCTGCGTTACGTCAATGCTCATGCCGACTTCATGGTGAGCCTCTCGCGTCTGCTCTTCCGCAGTCAGGGCAGGTTTGACGTGCTTCCGGCTGTGGGTTTGGGCTATGCCCGTAGCTTCGCTTATCGCGGCACGGCGGGCACCAACTCGCTGACAGCCAACTTCTCCGTTACTGCCAAGTACCGTGTGATGAAGTGCATGGATGTCAACCTTGAAATTGGTTCGGCTCTCATGCCAGACCATTTTGACGGTCGTATCACGGGCAAGAAGTATGAGCCGACATTGGGTGCAACGCTCGGACTCACTTATCGCTTCAATGCTTCCAAGCCTTGCGCCAAGAAGGAACGTTGCCATAAGCGTCGCCGTGAAGCCGTGGTCGACACGGTGTATATGGTGGAGAGGGTAGTGGAGCGTCCCGTCTTTAAGGACCGCATCGTGGAGAAGCCGGTGGTGAAGAAGCAGGATGCGTTCCGTCTCGCCTCCATCAGCTTTGCTTATGCCTCAGCCAAGCCGGCGAAGAAGCAGGACATCGTGTTTGAGAACATCGTCAATTATCTCAAGCAGAATCCTTCAGTCCGCATTCGTCTGGACGGTTATGCTGACAAGGCTACGGGTGGTGAGCGCACCAATCTGATGCTCTCCATCCGCCGCACCGACAGCGTACGAAACATCCTCATCGAGCGTTACGGCATTGCTCCGTCACGCATCGACGCACAGGGCATAGGCTGCAACGCCCAGCCATACGAGGAGAACAGTCTCAACCGAGTAGTGATAGTGACAGCACTGCCCGAATAAATGCATACAGCTCGTGCCGAGTAAGTCCGGCACGAGCTGTTTTGTTAGTGTTCTGTCTTGATTCTCTTTTGTTTTTATCTATTCTTTACCCTTTCCCCGATTTTTTGCAGTAACTTTGTACAGCAAATAATTTATCCAAATATACTTAAGAAAAAATCTATGAAAATTAAGAGTTTTGTTGTGCTCTTGGCTTTAGGCTTGTCCGCATGTTCTGGAGGCAAGTATGCCGGAGTGCCAAAGGAGTATCATGAGTTGCTGAATCAGACTATGGTTACAGCTGGTGATAATGCAAAGGAATTGACGAAGGCATTAAAGAAAGCTCCTGCCGACCAAAAGGAGGGTGTGGCTTTCCTGATTTCCTACATGCCGGAAAGAGATGCCAAGACGTTGACCGCCGATTTTCTGTTGGAGAACGTGTCGTATGCTTATAAGGCAAGGGCAGAGTTTCCCTGGGCAAAAGAGGTGCCTAATGATATATTCTTGAACGACGTGGTGGCTTATGTCAATCTGAACGAAAACCGTGAAAACTGGCGTAAGGATTTCTATGAGCGTTTCCGTAAATATGTGGTTTCTTGTAAGACAATGCGCGAGGCCATCGATTCGGTCAACAAGAACGTACGTGACGAACTTATGGTGGATTACAACACGAAGCGCGAAAAGCCAGATCAGGCTCCTTATGAATCAATGCGTCAGCACATGGCTTCTTGCTCTGGTCTTTCCATCTTGCTAACCGATGCGTTCCGTGCTGTAGGTATACCTTCGCGTGTGGCAGGCACTCCGGCTTGGCATGATGACCGTGGCAACCATAACTGGAACGAAGTCTGGGTGGACGGCAAGTGGCGCTTTACGGAGTATTATCCTTCGGAAGACCTGGATAAGTCATGGTTCCTTACCGATGCTGGTAAGGCTATCAAGGAGGACTTGCGAAAGGCTATATATGCGGCTTCCTTCAAACCGGCTGACTCTTACTTCCCTTTGGTTTGGGACGAGAACATCCGTTATGTCCATGCCGAGAACGTAACCGACCGTTATACAAGCCTATACAGAGCACAGTTGTCTGCTGTTCCTGATGATGGCAGTCATGTTGCGTTGCGAGTTATGGTGTTCAAGGACAAGGATCATGCTGAGGCTTCAGGCGACCGCGTAGCCACTAACTTGGACGTATTCAAGGGCGATAAGCAGATTTACGGTGGTCGTAGTACGGGTGCAACACAGGATATGAATGATGTGCTCACTTTCAAGGTGGAAAAGAATCAGGTGTATACCATTAAGTTCATGAATGGTAATGGCATGATGGAAACACAAAACGTGGAAGTGGGAGACCAGACTACGACGCTGAAACTGTATATGAAGTAAAATACTTTATTGAACTTTCGCAAGTTTAGTTACAGAATGAATTCTCTGAACTTGCGAAAGTTCTTTTATGTATTTTTATAAAGAACGTTAAGACATAGATGCTTTACAAAATAAAGTAGGTTTTATAGAAGTTTTCTAACTTCTTCTATACTCAAGCCTGTTCCTTGTGCCACTTGTTCCATGTCAAGCCCCATGTTAAGGAGACGCTTGGCTGTTTCTATTATTGCTTTCGTCTTGCCTTCTGCCATACCTTTAGCCATACCTTCAGCCATACCTTCGGCTCTGCCTTCAGCTCTGCCTTCAGCCATACCTTTCTCTTTGGCAGCATTCTCTGCTGCTGCCATGCATGCCATGTTGTCACGAGCTATCCAGAGGCTGTTTTCGTAAGCCTCCCATTCCTTTCTCGTCAGTCTATGACTGTCGGCATATTCTTCCAATTGCTTGAATATTTCCTTTTGTGCCGTAAACGGCATTCTGCTTAATGCTTCCATATGCTTTAAAACATAAATCCATTTATCAAAATCTGTTACACATTCATCCACATTCTTTTTGAAAAGTGGAAGTACCAAGTAGATGAAGCGGAGTTTGTTTGAAGCAATCTCTCCACTTTCCTTATCTGCCAGAACTATGTCCGTCCTGAACTTGCTGAGTTCTTCGTGGTCCGGCATATAGTTCATAAAGCAGACTGTATAAATGGGAAGAAAACGATATGCGTTCTCTCTCTCCTTCTTGCCTTTGTCCACCTGTTCAAGCACACTACGGCAGGCATAACAGATGGAGCGGTCGAGAAAATTCGGCTGCCATCGGTTCTGCATCTCCAGAATAAATCGCTCTCCCTTGTCGGTCTCACAATAAACATCATAGATAATGCCTCGTTGGTCCTTGGTGGAGGGCAGTTCTTCCTTGTCCTTAAAAACGACATTCTTTACCTGAAGTTCGCCGACCAACAGGTCATTAAGAAAGCTTATCAGCAAGTCTTTGCTGAACTCCTGTCCGAAGAGTCGTTTGAATCCCCAGTCAGTAAAAGGATTGATGTATTTTCCCATAGTGACGAGTTTTTTGGATGTTTCTTTACTATCTCTATTACAAAGATAGTTGATTTCTTATGAATTCAGCATTAATAAAGATGTTTTTTTTATACCGTTATCTCGCCTGATCCGTAGCAGCGGTGATGTTCCTCGTCGTACACCACGCAGAACTGGCCCGGCGCCACGCCTTGGATAAGCTCGTCGGCGTGAACTATGAAGCTGCCTTCCGAGGTGCGTTCAAGAGTGGCAGGATGGTATTCGGGGGTGTGTCGGATCTTGAAGCGTACGCGAGCCGATGTGCCTGGAGCGCCCCAAGGGTCGAGCGTGAGGAAATGGAAGTCGTGGATGGGGAAGTCCTTCTTGTATGCTGTGCGCGGTTCGAAGCCCTTGCTCACGTACAGCACGTTGGCAGCCACATCCTTCTTCACTACGTACCACGGTCCGCCGCCGAAGCCGAGTCCGTGTCGCTGTCCGATGGTGTGAAACCACAGGCCGCGGTGCTTGCCTATCAGTTTGCCCGTCTCCAGCTCGAGCACTTCGCCGGGAGCCTCGCCGAGATAGCGTCTGATGTAGTCGTTATAGTTGATCTTGCCAAGGAAGCAGATGCCCTGCGAGTCCTTTCGCTTGGCGTTTATGAGGTGTTCGCGTTCGGCTATCTCCCTTACCTCGCCCTTCTGATAATGTCCGATGGGGAAGAGTGCCTTGCGGAGCTGCCAGTCATAAATCTGTGCAAGGAAGTCGGTCTGGTCCTTTACGGGGTCGGGGCTTGTGACGAGCCACTTGCGTCCCTCCTCGTCCTCCTCCGTCTGGGCGTAATGCCCCGTGGCAATGAGGTCGTAATCCTTTCCGCGCTTCTCGTGGAATGCGCCGAACTTAATCAGGCGGTTGCACATAACGTCAGGATTGGGCGTAAATCCCGCGCGTACCTTATCCATAGTGTAGCGCGTCACCTGGTCCCAATATTCTTTGTGGCAGTCCACCACCTCCAGCTTACATTCGAAGCGACGTGCCACAGCAGTAGCCATCTCGAGGTCCTCCTCGCTGGTGCAGTCCCATTCCTCCTCCTGTTCAGGTCCGATTTTTATATAGAAGCAGTCGGGGTGAAGTCCTCGCTGCGCCAGTTCGTAAACCACGACGGAGCTGTCCACGCCGCCCGAGAGCAGCACGGCAATACGCTTGTCCGTCAAGTCCGTGTTCAAGTAAGTTTTGTTCATATCGGCAAACTTACAGAAAAATATTAGAAAAACCTACAATACTCCCTCATTTTTTTAGGTTTTGTTTTGCAATTCTCTTACAAAACCGTTACTATTGTGACATTTTTCAATTGTCAATGTTACCTTACTTCGTTCGATGTGAGCATTCATATCGTTCGATACACACATTCACATCGTTCGATTTGAACATGTGCATCGAACGGTGTGAGGTCACTAAAGTGGCGGTTTCGGATAACTAAAGTGGCGGTATGAGGTCGCTAAAGTGACGAGTGCCATTTGCAAACGGCAATCTATATGTCGCTTTTGCTGTCAAAATGTCAGACTTTTGTGTTATTCCCGATTTTATGTTACGATTCATTGACGAATATCAATAAATGTTATGACAAAGCTAAAATAATTGTTCTTTTACTTGTGTGCGAACACAAAAGGTACTACCTTTGCATTGTAATAAAAGAAAGAGCTCCAGTAGGGGCTTGAGAAGATAAGATTAGATAAAAAAAGAAAGGGTAACAATTATGATTATTGTATTAGTAGTAGCCGCTTGCTGCTTGGCAGTAGTTGAGGCTGTAGAGGTAAGTAACAAGGTGAACTTCATGAAGTAAGCCGTCGCAAGACACGAGGCTAAATGGAATGAAGGACACAAGTAGGAAAACACAACATTAATATAAGGAAAGGAAAAAAATTATGATGATTATCGGACTTATGGTATTGGCTTGCGTAGTATCCATCGCACAGGCTTTCATTGTTAACGACAAAATGTACCAGACAAAGTAACGAATAATACGATACATATATATATGAGGCGGCTGTAGGCTATCTCCCGTAAGGAGAGCGTCTGCAGCCGCTTTTTTTTTGATTTTTTTTACAAAAAGAGCGATTTCTTGTTTAAAATGAATACCTTTGTCAATGCCAATGTCGTTATGATGTCGTTAAGGTTAACGACGTGACGTTGAGATGATAAACCTAAACAATTATTATATGAATAAAAATTTTCTCTTTGCTTGTGTGGCTATCGTTGGTGCGGCATATACTCCCACCGTCAGTGTGCAGGCACAGCAGCCGGTTCCTTACACCGTTGACTTCGGTCAGAGCCAGGACGGCTGGACCAGTATCAATCAGCTTGCCACGGGCGGCAAGACATGGGAAGCCAAGACCAAGTCGCACGGATTTTACGACGGCGGAACCTATTATGACTGTGTGGGTCTTAGCAGTACGTTCACACCCAACACCGACGCCTGGTATGTCTCGCCCTCCATCTCGCTCGAGGCTGGCAAGACCTACGAGGTGAAGACGTTCGCTGCACGCAACAGCCAGATTACGCTTACGCTCAACATCGGCACGTCCGCTGACGACATGACCTCGTATACTTCCGTAGGCGAACTGAGCCCGCTGCCAACCACATATGACACCAGTGCCGCCATAACGAAGGAAGTGACTGTGGACGCCAGCGGCGACTATCATTTCGCGCTGAACGCCACTACGATAGAAAACTATGCTCCATACGACTGTAATGTCTTCACTTTCTCGGTAGTGGAGAAAGGAACGGCAGAACCTGAAAAGCCTTTTGTCGTGACTTCCTTCCCCTACGTTGCCGACCTTACAGCCTCCAACGAAGGATGGACAGCATGCAATTATAATAACGACGACGACACATGGATGTTTTTCTCAGGAGCCGGTGTGGGCATGGCGTCCACATTGCTGGATGCAGATGACGCTTACGTGTCGCCTGCCATACAGCTGACAAAGGGCTGTAAGTATAAGGTTGCTACCAACGTGCAGCTTTACGGCAATCCGTCGGACAACTATCACATGACGCTGACCGTGGGCAAGGGAGAAGGCTTGGACAAGGAAGGATTCGTCCCGTTGAAGCTTCTTCAGCTCACCCAACTCGGATATAACGTGGACGAAGCCACCTTCGAGCCTTCGGAGAGCGGCGTCTATCGCTTCGCATTCCTCAATACCACAACTGCAGACTATACCAACAGCGCCGTGATTGTCACAGCGTTCGGCATTGACGAGACGAAGAACGAAACTGTGGAGACGGGCACGACGGTCTTCAGCGACGACTTCAGCGCTGCCGACGCTATGGGCAAATGGACAGTGGCCGATGCCAACCAGGACGGCGTGACATGGGGCGTGAGCGAAGGCATCAGCGGCATCACTTACGACAGCGGCAAGGTTGAGGCTCAGAATCCAGCCAACGACTGGCTCTTCTCGCCGGCTGTTGGCTTGCTGGAAGGTCAGGACTATTTCCTCACTTACACCGTGCGCCGTCAGGGAGCATTCGATGACGACGTTCTCAGCGTGGCGTTCGGCAATGCCGCCAATGCGGAGGCGATGACCAGAGAGCTCGGCAAGCAGACCGTTAGCACCAATGCCGAGGACGTGACCACCACGATGCGCATCACGGCAGATCAGACGGGCGATGCCTTCTTCGGATTCCACGTCACCACACCGTCCTCAGACAACGGTCAGCTGTCGCTCGTAAACATAGAGTTGAAGGCTGCCGATAAAGCCACTCCGTGCGCCGTGGAGAACTTCACGGCGAAGCCTTCACGTAAGGACCGTAACGTGCTCTTCACATGGACAAACCCCGTGCAGGACACTAACGGCATAGCCATCAACCAGCCTTTCAGCGTACGCCTTTACGACGGCGATGAGCTTGTGGCTTGCGTGGACAATCAGGAGGCAGGCAAGGAGGGCAGCTACCTCTACACTCCGTCCTCCTTCGCTGGACGCGCCACCTACAAGGCAGAGGCTTACATGGAGGGCAATGCCTCGGCACAGGTGGCGGTAAGCATCAATCTGGACGACATGCAGGGCGACGTAATCCTCGTCAAGAAGTATGACGTGGACCGTCAGAAAGCCGCGGAATGGGTGATTGACGGCAAGTGTCAGGCTTGGAAGTATGACTATTCGGACATCTTCACATACGACTATCGCAAGGGTACGAAGGTGGCAGACGAATGGCTTATCTCGCCGACAGTGGAGCTTGAGGCAGGCAAGCACTATATGCTGAAGTACGAACTGAAGACCAGCCAGGACTATGGCAACAACCTCTTCGTTACCATCGGCAACGCACAGACAAAGGAAGCCCAGACAAAGGTGCTGGCAGAATATTACGGACTGGAGCAGAACGGCTTCGCAGAGTATCAGACAGAACAGTTCACACTCGATGAAGACGGTAGCTACAGCATAGGTTTCCACGTCACCAACTCTAACTACTATGTGAATATGCGCAACCTCCGCGTCTATCACATAAGCGAGACCACAGGCATCGAAGCCGTGGAAGGCAATGCGTCTGTTGGCCGTGTATGCGTTTACGATGCGTCAGGCAGACTGATAAGCGACATGGCTGCGTCGTCTGTTGACGAGGCTGTCAAGGCTCTCGGAAAGGGAATGTATGTTGTTAAGGCAATCGGCATGGACGGCAAGACGTCAGCCGTAAAGGTAATCAAATAGCTATTTGATAATTATATGAAAGGACACATCAACCTTATGGCGGACGCAAGGAAGGCGCTCGCCGTAGTGATAGCATTAGGCATGTCGGCGGTGGCATACGCGGACGACTATTTCAAGCGCATCAGCATGGAAGGCGTTGAGCTTGTGGGAGCCATTACATGGGGCAAGGAGGACATCAGCACGTATATGACTCCCGGCCTCTACGAGTATAGTTATGACAGCCAGTTCGTACCGGACAAGACGGAGCCTATTATTGCGGCGGACGCCTTGGGAGGCTGCGTCTATCATGACGGAAAGATATACACCAACGAACTCAGCAGCCGCAGCCAGAATGTCAAGCCTGTATGGCGCATCTATGACGCCAAGACGTGCGAGCTGATATCGGAGCACACGCTGAAAGACAACTGTGAATGCACCACCACATCGCTGGCGTACGACCCGACATCCGACTGCATTTACGGATTCAACGAGACGTACACCGAGACCTACGTGGTGCGCGTCAATCCCGAAACTGGAGAGATGACCCGCCTCGGCGACATGCAGGACCGCGACTATAAGTTCTTTGCCATGGCGTGCAGCCCGAAGGGCGAACTCTTCTGCACCTACCTCAACAAGGAGACCAATGCCGTCTATCTGGGACGCATACGCAAGAGCGACGGAAAGGTGGCGATGATACGAGGCATAAACGCCGGCAATCTGCTGCCGGGCGACTCGTTCATCAATTCCACTTACGACCAGTCGATGTTCTATAACAACGCCACGGGCAAGCTCTACTGGATGTTCCAAAGCTCAAGCATGTATCTCTACCGTGCATACGTGGCACTCTTCGAAGTGAACACCACTACTGCCGAAGCCACACTCGTGGCTTACATCGACGACGAGCTGCAGGGACCGGGCGCCTTCTTCATGGAACCCAATATGAAAGCACCTGCCATCATTGACGACTTTGCTTGGAACACCGACACGCCGGGATCCAGCTCAGGCACCATCAGCATGACCATTCCTGAACTCTCCTATGACGGCACACCGCTGACGGGCAAGCAGAAGCTGACAATAACGAAGGGCAGCATACCATTGCTGGAAGAAGAGGTGAAACCGGGACAGAAGTTTACAAGACGTCTGGAGAAGCTCCGCACAGGATGGCATGACCTATACGTGCATGTGAGCAACGAATCGGGCGACGGACCCACCGTCCTGCGACAGATATTCGCTGGTTTCGACGTGCCGACAGCTCCCACCAACGTCAAGCTGACGGCGGAAGGACTGCACACCACGCTTACATGGGACGCTCCAACGGTGGGTGTGGAAGGCAATCCTATAGACGAGTCGGCGCTCACCTACACCGTGGTGCGTTATCCGGGAGAGATAACCGTATCGGAAAACCAGAAGGAGCGCGTCTTCGAGGAAGACCATCCAAGCGACATGACACGCTATGTATATAAAGTGACGGCTTGGGCTGGCGACACGAAGGGAAGCACGGCAATGTCGAACAACATCGTGATAGGCACACCGCTGGACGTGCCTTACGACGGAACGTTCCGTTCGGCTGCCGACATGTATAACTATTACACCATCCTCGACTCGAACCACGACAACTATACGTGGGCTTACGACATCGACAACCTCCAAGCCATCTATTCGTACAGCCAGGAGAACGGTGCCGACGACTGGATGATTTCGCCACCGATAAACTATAAGAAAGGCAAGAAATACACCCTCACCTTCAGTGCCTTCTCATCTTCGAAGACATACCGTGAGGCGCTCGCCGTGACCTTCGGTGCCGACAAGACACCTGAGGCACAGACCCAAACCCTGCTCGACCTTGAGGAGGTGCCTGCCGATACAGAGGAAGACGCTCCGCAAAGTTATTCGCTCGACTTTACGGTTCCTGAGGACGGCGTATACTATTTCGCCTTCCATGCCAAGTCAACGAGGTTCCGCGAGTATCTCAAGGTAAAGGACATTAAGGTGACGGAAGCCGGCGCTTCTGGCATCAGCACTCTGTCGTCAGCTGACGCTGTAAGCGTAAGTGGCGAGAAGGGAGCGCTGGCTGTGAGCATGTCACGTACAGAGCGCATCGTCGTGTACGACCTTGCCGGCAGACGCGTGGCAAGCCTTATGGGACAAGACCTTCGCATACCGCTTCCTGCCGGCGTCTATCAGGTGGTGGCTGGCAAGAGCCGTGTGAAGGTGATGGTGAAATAACGAACATAAAAAGAACAGAACATTATGCTAAAATATAGGAATCTTATATTCGTAGCATGCCTTGCCACTGCCTTGCTGTCACCTCTCGGCAAGGCAGTGGCTATGCCTGCTTATCCGAAGCCTATAACCGTGACGCAGCCTGACGGAAGGATGGTGACTGTCTGTCTGAGGGGTGACGAACGGCTGAACTGGGCGCAGACTACGGACGGATATACGCTGCTGCGTAACGAGGACGGCTATTGGACCTTTGCGCGTCAGGACAGACACGGCAATCTGGTGGCTTCCTCCCTCGTGTATGACAATACGTCCGTTCTGGCGCGGAAGCATGGCATCAAGCCTAACCTGAAATTCTCAAATGTGCAGATGGCTAAGGCTGCGGCACGACAGAAGAGCAGGAACGACATGATGGTGGACGGCACGTTCCCTTCCACCGGCAAGCGCAAGCTGCTGCTACTGCTCGTCAACTACAGCGACACGAAGCCGACATTCTCACGTCAGGACTTTGACAGAATGATGAACGAGAAGGGCTATGGCGGAATAGGCAGTTTTCGCGACTATTATCTGGAGCAGTCGTACGGAAAGCTGGACATCGACGTGACTGTTACGGACTGGATAACGCTGCCGAAGCCGAAAGGAACGTACGGACCGGACGGTGCTCCTTACATGATTTATGATGCCCTGAGCCTCGTGACCGACACTCTCAATCTGAAGGACTATGACAATGACGGCGACGGCATTCTTGACGGACTTGCCGTAATACATCAGGGCACGGGTCAGGAGGCTTCTGCCAATGCCAACGACATCTGGTCGCACAGCGCCATCATTTACGGACAGACGTTTGACGGCGTATCGGTCAGACGCTATACCATCGAGCCTGAACTCTTGGCAAAGAACATCAGTACGATAGGAGTGATATGCCATGAGTTCGGTCATGCCCTTGGCGCTCCTGACTTTTACGATACTGACTATGCATCGTCCGGCGGCGAGTTTTGCGGCACCGGTGTGTGGGACCTTCTTGGAAGCGGAGCATGGAGCGGCGACCAAGGTTCGCGTCCTACGGGTGTTAACGGATGGCAGAAATATGTGTGGGGATGGACTGACCCTGTGACGCTCGATGCAGACACCGTCGTGACCGATATGCCCGCTGCCGACCATCAACCGGTGGCTTATCGTATGGAGACCGGCATGCCGGGCGATTACTTCTTTATGGAGAACCGTCAGAACACAGGTGTCTTCGACGGCAGCCTGCCAGGTCATGGTCTCATCGTCTATCATGTCAACGAAGGCATTGTGAAGGACAAGCTCATCAGCAATGACATCAATGCCACGTATCCGCAGGGACTGTATACGGTATGCGCGAATGCCCAGGCTGACCCTGGTAACATGCCGTCGTCCTTCGGCGCTGTCAACACCGATGAATGCCCGTTCCCCGGATCGTTCGGTTGTACGGAATTCTCTGACAACACATTGCCCTCAGCCATGTCGTTGGACGGACGCTCGTCATACCGACAGATAAGCAACATCACGGAAGATAACGGCAAGATAAGCTTCAGCTTCACACACATGGAGGAGCCGGCAAAACCGCAGAATCTGCGTGCTGTGGCAAAGAACGGAAGCGTGGTGCTGACGTGGAACATGGACGCTGCGAACGCTACGGACGTAGACTGTTATAATGTCTATCGCAACAACGAGAAGATAGCCACTACTACGGATATGACGTATGTGGACAACAATCCGCCTGGAGGCGTGGAGCTGACATATCAAGTGGATGCGGCTTACTACCATTCTATGGTGTCACATCCCGTGTCTGCCACCATCATGGTGCCGTCAAATAAGGTGGAGGCTGTAGAGACATCCGTGGACGGAAGTACGGTGAAGCTGACGTGGAGCACGGGCACATCGCTCTCGCGTGCCGATATCTTCAGCGGAAGCGTGGTGACAGCCGACTGTTATGGCGAGACGGTGGAATATGCCAACTGCTATACTCCACGCGATCTTAGTACGTATGTCGGTGCGAAGATTACGCGTATGGCTTTCTTCCCGTCACAGGGACCTTCCGAACTTACCGCTTCGTTCAGAATATACGAAGGCGACGCCGACGGCAGCAATATGACGTTGGTTTCGGAGAGGAGTGTGAAGGAGTTTGCCTCAGGACAGCGCCGCGACCTGAAGCTCACCAGCCCCGTAACGATAAAGGCTGGCAAGACATACTGGACAGCCGTGAAGTGCGTGGGCAGCCAAGGTGTGGTAAGCGTGGCATGCGATAAAAGCAGGGAAGCGACACCGGGACTCGGCAATCTGATAATGCGTGACGGCAGCTTCGTGCAGTCTGACGATGCTGCTGGCAACTTCTATGTGGGAGCGATGTTGAGCATGCCGGACGCCTCTTCAGGTACTGACTATGAGGAAGCGCCGACGTACGATTACGACGCAAGCACGGATCTCTATTATCCCACATGTTTCGTGGTGGAGTGTGACGGCAGCGTGGCGGCATATACGACAAAGCGCGAGAAGACGTTCACGAATGTGGCGTCAGGAACGCACGTCTATAAGGTTTCGAGCTATTACAACGGAGGCAACCTTTCGACAGGCATCTCAAAGCTTGTGAGCGTGGGTGAGACCGGCATCCTACAGCTTGGCGCCACGTCGGCAAGCGTAAGGACGGAGCGGGGCTGCATAATCATCGAAGACTATTGCGGCGATGTGCGCATCTGCAACGCCATGGGTATGACGGTTTATGAAGCGTCGTCCGACGGTAGCACAACGGACATCCCATTGCCAAAGGGACTGTACGTGGTGGCATTGTCGTTGGCGGACGGCGTGTATAGCGTAAAGGTGATGGTGGAATAAGCACAATAAAAAAGGCATGGCTTTCAAAGAAGTCATGCCCTTTTTTGTGCTTTTAAATAACGCTCTTGCGTTGTTATCTCTTAACAATCTTTCTTACACCCTGTGCTGTCTTTACTATATAGATTCCTGAAGGAACATTGGCAAGATGCAGGCTGGTGCTCTTGTCTGCAGCCTTTGCGATGGCAACGGTCTTGCCGGAAGCGTCGCTGACAAGGACGGTCTCTCCAGCATGAGTGCCGCTTACTGTGAGACGGTCGCCTGAGAGTCGTGCGTCGAAAGCAACAGAACCGTCTGTGGTGAGAGCAACGGCAGTCTCGGTTCCCTCCACGCTTGTCCATGCCACAAGGTTGAGTCCCAGTCCCTTGTACTGAGCGTCAACGCTGTCGACGGGACAATAACTGCCGTCAGGCACAAAGGAAGAAGTGGCAGGAACGGCAGTCGGTTGAACGTACAACGTGGTGAGCTTGCTGCGATGCGTGAATCCGCCGAATCCCACTGCTGTGCGAGAGAGGTTGGCGTCAGGTTCGTCAATCCAGAGATTGTCAGAGAACTCGAATGCCACATAGAACGGTCCGTCTGCCACGATAGGCTTGTCGAACGGTATGCTTCGCATCTCAGCCTCAGAGAGTCCGAGAGTGCCGAAGAACCCTTTCATTGTGGAAGTGTAGCGTCCGAACTCGTTGTCAGTGTCAGGCTTGCCGTCCTTCTCGCCGTAAAGCACGATGCTGACCGGCTCGTCAGCCTGATCGCTGTAGTAGCGGCTTGCTATGTTATAGTAGCAGAGATAAAGGGTGAGGCTTGAAACGCCATACTTTCTTCCTTCAGGAAGATTGAATCGCTCTGCGAAGTGATTGTAGTAATGGTTAACGCCAGTCACCCAGTCGCATGACGGGTTGGTGTCGTATGCCGGAACCTTGCTCCTTGTCCAGAGTTCGTCATCGTTGGGGTTATATACGCCGATCGGCAGCTGGCTGCTCTCGCTGATAACCTCCACGCTGACTTTCTCCGTAGTAGAACTCTCGCCGCGCTCGTTTGTCGCTGTGAGCTTCACGTTATAGTCGCCGTCCTCAGGGAATGAGAATACGGGATTGGCTTCTGTGGATGTCTCAGGCACGGCACCCGGAACTTCCCACAGATACGAGTCAGAGTCAGAACTTTGATTTACCATCTGAACCTTCGAGCCGTCAATGACAATCAGCTTGCTGTTCATAAGATCGAAGTGACCGTTGAATGAGAAGTTGGCTTTTGGCTTGGCTTTCGCTTCCGGTGTTGTCAAGGTGAAGAGGTCAAGGCATACTTCGCCAGCGTATGCGTTTTCGCCTCCAAGAGCGAACGAGAAGCAGTAGTCGCCATCCTCGTCAGGTGAGTAAGTGACGGTCTGCTTGGTCCATGTCTCGTTGGTATAGTCAGTGAGCGTAAGCAATGGCTTCTGGAACTCAGAGTCCTGTTCGTCGCCTACAGTGAAACTGAAGTCGCTGGCGTGTTGATAGCCGGAATTGCCTGGCATGTAGAGATAGAACGAAGCAGTGTATTCCTCACCGGCCTTCATGTGGAAGAAAGGAGTGTAGACGCGGTCGTCACGCTTCACCTTACTCTCAGGCGCGATAAGATAATATGTGCCGTCGGCAGCCTTAAGATCGTCCGTGTTGGCAGTTACGAATGTGGACGAACCGGTGGCGAGCCATCCCTTAGGCACGTAAGTTGTGCCGTCATAATCCTTGTTCTCATTGTCGAACGACTGCGAGTATGGCAGTTCGCATATCACCTTGTCAGGATCGTCAGGATTGACGATGCTTCCTCCAGGTTCGTCTCCCGACACTTCAAAGTCGTCAATGGCTACGTAGCCGGAGTTGTAGAGCTGGCTTGTGATGTTGACGGCAAAGGCATAATCGCCGTCGGCAGCCGGCGTGAATTGGTAAGTCTGCTGTGTCCACTCGCTGAAGACGGTATTGCCTGTCTCGCCGAGCTTAGTGGTAGCAGCCTCACGTGTCTGGTCGTTGCCTACGTATAGCGCCACATTATTATTATATGCAGCTGGAGCAACACCACCAGGCATGTGCAGCCAATAGCTTATGGTGTAGGTGACGCCACCCTTCAGCGACATCTTTTTGGTGTAGACCCAGCTGTCGCGTCCCATGCTTGAAGACGCCAGTGTGCCAAGGACGTAAGATCCCGAATGATTGCCCGATCCGAGATACGAGCCTTCGTAACGCTGTACAGGAGTAACAGAGTTGTCGCCGAGCCATCCGTCGGGAAGTGATCCGCCCGTAGCGAACGTAGCATCGTCGTCGAATGTCTCGATGTAAGAAAATTCTTTTGCATACGTGGACGTAGCAAAAAGCCCTAAAAACAATGCAAGAGCTGTCTTTCGTGTAAATATTTCCATAAGCGATTGACTTTTTGTTAATATTTATTGTATTTCGTTTACAAAAGTAGCGGTTGTGTATGGTTTGAGGTAATAATCTGTGTTAATAAACTTTAAACACTTTAGTTTTACTTTCATTTTAATGCTTATATGTAGCTTTTCCTGTCTTTTATTAGATGATTTAGGCATTGTTTATTGTTCTCTTTTTCACTATTTATCATCTTTTTAGTAATCGTTATTTATTTACAACATAGCTTTTTTTGCACATTAGATATAATAACGTAACTTTGCAGACAGTTTAAACTATTTATTAAAAAATTGATATATCAATAAAAACTATGGAAAAGAAAAAGCTCATTACTGGGATAGTAACGGGAATCGTAGGACTTGCCCTTGTCGGAACTGTGGCATATCTCTACGTTAATCTCGACAATCAGAAGAAGGAAAACAAGGCTATGCAGGAACTCGCCGAACTCGACAAGAAGGAGATGGAGAACGAGTACCAGCAGTTTGCCACGCAATATAGCGAGATGAAGACGCAGATCAGCAACGACTCTATCATCGCACAGCTTACCGCTGAGCAGGAGAAGACAGAGCGTCTGCTCAAGGAGCTGAAGGACACAAAGTCGAACGACGCACGCGAGATAGCCCGTCTGAAAAGGGAGCTTGCCACCGTACGTGCCGTCCTCCGCAGCTACGTCATCGAGATTGACTCGCTCAACCGTCTCAATCAGAACCTTACGGCTGAGAACTCACGCATCAAGGGACAGTATAACGAGGCTACACGCCAGATTGAGGGCCTTAACTCGGAGCGTGCTTCGCTCTCGGAGAAGGTGGCAATCGCCGCACAACTGGACGCTACGGGCATCTCCATGCAGCTGAAGAACAAGAAGGGAAAGAAGACGGACAAGACATCTAAGTGTAAGACCGTGCAGGTGAACTTCACCATTGCCAAGAACGTGACAGCCTCTAACGGCACCAAGACATTCTACGTGCGCATCACCTCACCTTCGGGCACAACGCTCGGTGGAGGCGGAACATTCAACTATCAGAACCGCTCGCTGGAGGCCACAATGCGTAAGGCTGTGGAGTATGACGGACGTGAGACCACCATCTCTACATTCTGGAACGTATCACAGTCGCTCATGGCTGGCACATATCAGGTGAGCGTATTTGCCGACGGCAATATGATAGGTTCGCGCAGCTTCTCCTTCAAGTAAGGGAAAAGATGTCCTTCAGGTAAGGACAATGATATAAACACACAGTAATTTTTAGATGAAACATTCACTTCTTATTTTCGCTTTGGCATGTCTCGGTATGCAGGTTCAGGCGCAGCAGGTGCTCTGCTTGGACAGCTGCCGTGCCATGGCGTTGCGCAACAACAAGACCCTCGTGGCTTCACGCTTGCAGCTCGACATGGCACAGTATAACACCAAGGCGGCTAAGACCAAGTATCTGCCGCACATCAGTGCCGTAGGCGGATACGAACTCACGAGTCGTGAGATATCGTTGCTAAGCAAAGACCAGAAGAAGGCCATTTCAGGAGCCGGTACCAATGTGGTGGGTTCGATGCAAAGCGACATCTCGGGAGCTCTGACAGGGCTTGCCCAGCAGGGCGTGCTGACACCTGATCAGGCGCAGAGCCTCGGCAATATGTTCGGTCAAGTGGGATCGAAGATAGGCGAGGCGGTCAATCACGTTGGTCAGAGCTTCGTCAACGCCCTCCGTACCGACACACGTCAGATGTATGCCATCTCCGTAATGGCTACGCAGCCCATATACATGGGTGGCGCCATAACCGCTGCCAACAATATGGCGAAGATAGGGGAGAGCATGGCTGCCAACCAGATTGACGCCACCACGCAGCAGACCCTCCATGCCATCGATCAGGCTTACTGGACAGTAGTGTCCGTGAAGCACAAGAAGGACTTGGCTGAGAGCTATCTGCAGGTGGTGAAGAAGCTGGACGACGACGTGCAGAAGATGATAAAGGAAGGCGTAGCCACGCGTGCCGACGGTCTGAAAGTGGCAGTAAGAGTGAACGAGGCAGAGATGTCGCTCACTCAGGCTGACAACGGACTGGCGCTTGCCAAGATGCTCCTTTGCCAGCTCTGCGGAATGCCAGCCGAAACGGAAGTGACTCTTGCTGACGAGAATACGCCGAACATCGCCACCGCCTCTACGAGCGAGAGCGCCTCGGCAGACAAGGCTGAAGCACAGGACAACCGCCCGGAGATGAAGCTTCTCCAGAACGCCGTTGACCTCAGTCGTCAAGCCACCAATCTGGTACGTGCCGCATACCTTCCGCAGGTGTTGCTCACAGGCGGATACATGGCCACCAATCCTAACGTCTATAACGGATTCGAGCGCAAGCTCTCTGGCGTGTGGAACGTGGGCGTGATGGTGAGAGTGCCGTTATGGAACTGGATGGAAGGCTCTTACAAGGTGCGTGCCGGTCGTATTGCCACGCGCATAGCCGAAATGGAGCGTGAGGACCTCGGAGAGAAGATTGACCTCCAGATCAGCCAGTGCCAGTTTAAGCTCAAGGAAGCCAACCGCCGTCTGGTCATGGCAATGAAGAACGTGGAGAACGCTGACGAGAATCTGCGCTGTGCTACAGTCGGATTCAAGGAGGGTGTGCTGCAGACCACTGATGTAATGGCGGCACAGACAGCATGGATGCAGGCGCAGTCGCAGAAGATTGACGCTGAGGTGGATGTCCGTCTGTCACAGGTGAACCTCAGAAAGGCGCTCGGCGTATTGCAATAACATCATTTAAATATTCTACTGAAAACATTATTATGTCAGAAAAAAAGCAACATAAGAACATTATCATCACAGCTGCCTGCACAACACTCGTCGTTGCCGTGGTGGCTGTGATTGGCGCTATGTCGATAAAGCAGGAACCTGAGACCATCCAGGGACAGGTGGAGGTTTCGGAGTACCGCGTGTCGAGCAAGGTGCCGGGACGTATCCTCGAAATACGTGTGAAGGAGGGCGACTACGTTAACGTAGGCGACACGCTTGCCATACTGGACGCTCCCGAAGTACGCGCAAAGATGACTCAGGCACAGTCGGCTGAGAACGCCGCTGCTGCCATGGACGAAATGGCTAACAACGGTGCACGTCAGGAGCAGGTGCGTGGAGCATTCGCTGTCCTGCAGCAGGCAAAGGCAGGACTGGAGATAGCACAGAAGTCGTATAACCGTGTGCAGCGACTCTATGATGAGGGCGTGATGACTGCTCAGAAGCGTGATGAGGCTTTCGCCAACTACAAGGCGCTGGAGGCGCAGGTGAAGGCTGCGCAGAGCCAGTACGACATGGCTCGTAACGGAGCGCGTTCCGAGGAGAAGAAGGCTGCAGCCGCACAGGTGAACAGAGCCAAGGGCGCTGTGGCTGAGGTCAATTCGTACATACACGAGACAATGCAGATAGCGCAGATGGCTGGTGAGGTGAGCGACGTCTATCCGAAGGTGGGCGAGCTTGTCGGAACCGGTTCGCCCATAATGTCCGTATCGCTCATGAACGACATCTGGGGAACCTTCAATGTGCGTGAGGACCAGCTGGAAGGCATGAAGGTGGGCAGCATCGTCACCGCTTTCGTCCCTGCCTTCAAGAAGGAGATACGCATGAAGGTGTACTACATCAAGGACCAGGGATCGTATGCCGTGTGGAAGGCAACAAAGTCGAACGGTCAGTACGACCTCAAGACCTTCGAGGTAAAGGCTCGTCCGATGGACAAGCTGGAGGGACTGCGTCCGGGTATGTCGCTGATACTTAAGAGATGAATATCATAAAACGAATATTACATATTGCCCTGCGCGAGTGCAGGAGAATGAAGGCGAACCGCATGTATCTCTTCTGCATGATCGTCTTCCCGGTCTTCGTGACCTTCTTCTTCACCTCGCTTATGGACGAAGGACAACCTCAGGACATGCCGGTGGGCGTGGTGGACCTCGACAATTCCAGCACTACCAGAAAGCTGACTCGTCTGCTCGACTCGTTCCAGTCCACTAAGGTGGTGGCGCATTATCCGAGTGTGGACGAGGCTCGGCATGCCGTGCAGAAGGGCGACATCTACGGATTCGTCTACTTCCCCAAGAACACCACGGCAGACCTGCTGGCATCACGCCAGCCCACCATATCTTATTATTACAGCTACGCCTCGCTGACAGCAGGATCGCTGGTATTCAAGGACCTGAAGACAATGGCTACGCTCGGTTCGGCAGCTGTGGGCAAGCAGGTGATGACCGCCAAGGGATATACGGACCGTCAGATAATGGCGTTCCTGCAGCCCATCATGCTCGACACGCACACCGTGGGCAACCCGTGGGTTAACTATAACGTTTATCTTACCACGATGCTCGTGCCTACGTGTATGCTGCTGCTCGTCTTTCTGATTACGGCTTACTCGTTGGGTACCGAACTGAAGCAGCAGACGGCAAAGCAACTCATGGAGATGTCCGCTGACAATCCGTTCGTGGCTATAACCGGAAAGATGCTTCCGCAGACGATAGTGTGGCTGCTCATTATGGGCTTCTACCTTTATTATGTCTTCGGCGTGCTGGCATTCCCTCATCCCGGCGGATGGCACATACTGCTGATGCTCGGCGTGCTTGCCGTTTTGGCAGCGCAGGGATTCGGCATCTTCATGTTCGGACTGTTCCCGTCTCTGCGCATGTCGATGAGCCTTTGCTCGTTGTGGGGTGTGCTCAGCTTCTCAATGGTGGGCACGGCGTTCCCCACGCTTGCCATGGATCCGGAGCTACAGGTGCTTGCCAATCTTTTCCCGATGAGGCATGTCTTCCTTATCTACGAGATTGCCGCCTTTGGAGGTTATCCGCTTATGGACGTAGCGCCAAATCTCATAGCCCTTGTGCTCTTCGCCTCGGCACCGCTGCTGGTGATGCTGCGCATCGGAAAGGCATTGAAGGAATACTTCTATATGCCGTAGAACACCACTAATCATCAATACAGAACAACTAACAATAAGGGATGTCAAGAAAATTAATCACTTACATCATAGACGTTGCAAAGGTCTGGATGCACGAGTATAGGCAGATTTTCAAGGATGAGGGCACGCTGCTCTTTGTCATCCTTGTGCCCCTGCTTTATCCCGTGCTCTATTCCTGGATATATAACAATGAGGTGGTGAAGGAGGTGCCCGTGGCTGTAGTAGACTGTTCGCACAGCGCAATGGCAAGAGAGTTTGTGCGCCATTGTGACGCTTCTTCAGACGTGAAGGTGGCGTACAGATGCAACAGCCTGGAGGAAGCCAAGGATCTTGTGGGCCATCAGAAGGTATACGGCGTGATATACATGCCGGAAGATTTCGGCACACGACTCGGACGCATGGAGCAGGCGCATGTCAGCGTATACTGCAACATGGGACTGATGCTTACCTATAAAGCCATCTTCCAGACATGTACGGCGGTGGCTGCCGACCTCAACTCTCGCATTCAGATAGAACTCTCCGGCGCTTATACGGCAAGAGAAGGAGAAATAACAGCGAGTCCGATAAACGTACGCGACGTACCGATGTTTAACAATACGGGAGGATATGGCAACTTTATCCTGCCCGGTGTGCTTGTGCTCGTGCTGCAGCAGGTTCTGCTTCTCGGCATTGGCATGGCTTACGGCACGTCCTACGAGAAGCACGGATTTGTACGTCTCAAGCCGATGCTCGAACGCAATTTCGGTCTTTCGCGCATCATGGTGGGCAGGACATTAGGCTTCTTTGTGCTCTTCGTGATGCTGTCAGCGTGGGTGTTGTTGGCAATACCGCGTATCTTCAACTTCGTGCACATAATGCCACGCGGCGAGTTTCTGCTCTTCACCATACCGTATCTTATCGCCTGCATCTTCTTTGCCATAACCTTCTCGTTCATAGTAAGGCAGCGAGAGAATGTCATGCTCCTCGTGGTGTTCACATCCGTGCCCTTCCTCTTCATGTCGGGCGTGTCGTGGCCTAAGAGCAACATTCCCGAAATATGGCAATTGACCGGCTATCTCTTCCCGTCCACATTCGGCATTCAGGGCTTCATAAAGCTCAATACCATGGGTTGTCTCTTCTCAGACATCTGGCCGGAGATAAAGGCGCTGTGGATGCAAGTGATAGTCTACGGAGCACTTGCCACGCTCGTGACGAGGTGGCAGGTTAGGAGAAGTTAGATTGATTTATTGTCATAAGTTGTTATTTTATCTTTACTTATACCACGGAATTGGATTTTTTTCTCTAATTTTGCACATTTGAAAGAGTGGCACTTTAGCGCGACGGCGTTAAGGGCGCTTTTATTATGCAAAACGAAATCTATAATAATAAGGAATAGAGATGAAAAAGAAAATCCAGTTCAGTCTCGTTTATCGAGATATGTGGCAGTCTTCCGGAAAGTTCCAGCCACGTAAAGACCAGTTGGAGCGCATCGCTCCCGTCATCATCGACATGGGTTGCTTTGCCCGCGTCGAAACCAACGGCGGAGCCTTCGAGCAGGTTAATCTGCTTGCCGGCGAGAATCCAAATGATGCGGTACGCGCTTTCTGCAAGCCTTTCAACGAGGTAGGCATCAAGACCCACATGCTCGACCGCGGTCTCAACGCCCTCCGCATGTATCCCGTACCTGACGATGTACGTGCCCTTATGTATAAGGTAAAGGCAAAGCAGGGTACCAACATCACACGTATCTTTGACGGTCTGAACGACGTGCGCAACATCATCCCCAGCATCAAGTGGGCTAAGGAAGGTGGCATGACTCCCCAGTGCGCACTCTGCATCACCAACTCTCCCGTACACACTCTGGAGTACTACATGAACATCGCTGACCAGCTCGTCGCTGCCGGCGCTGAGGAAATCTGCCTCAAGGACATGGCTGGTATCGGTCAGCCCGCATTCCTCGGCAAGCTCACAAAGATGATCAAGGACAAGTATCCTGAAATCATCATCCAGTATCACGGCCATTCAGGTCCTGGTCTGTCAATGGCTTCCATCCTCGAGGTCTGCAACAACGGCGCAGACATCATCGACACAGCCATCGAGCCGCTTTCATGGGGTAAGGTACATCCGGACGTTATCTCTGTTATCAGCATGTTGAAGAACGAGGGCTTCGAGGTTCCCGAAATCAACATGTCAGCATATATGAAGGCTCGCGCCCTCACTCAGGAGTTCATCGACGAGTGGCTCGGTTACTTCATCAATCCCGGCAACAAGATTATGTCATCACTTCTTCTCGGCTGCGGTCTCCCCGGCGGTATGATGGGATCAATGATGGCTGACCTTGGCGGCATGCGCACCACCATCAATAACGTACGCAAGAAGAACGGCGAGGACGAGCTTTCTATGGACGACCTCCTCATCAAGCTCTTCGACGAGGTGGAGTATGTATGGCCGCGCGTAGGTTATCCTCCATTGGTTACACCGTTCTCACAGTACGTGAAGAACATCGCCCTCATGAACCTTCTCACCATCGAGCAGGGCAAGGGTCGCTTCGTAATGATGGACGACTCGATGTGGGGTATGATTCTTGGAAAGTCAGGAAAGATTCCTGGAACCATCGATCCCGAACTCGTAGAGCTTGCAAAGAAGCAGGGTCGCGAATTCACAGACGTTGACGCTCACACTCTCCTCACAGACGCCCTCGACTCATTCCGCAAGGAGATGGACGAGAACGGATGGGAGTATGGTCAGGACGACGAAGAGCTCTTCGAGCTTGCCATGCACCCGGAGCAGTATCGCAACTATAAGAGCGGTCAGGCTAAGAAGAACTTCCTCGCTGACCTCCAGAAGCTCAAGGACGCCAAGCTCGGCGCCAATCTTTCTCCCGAGCAGCTCAGCGCTTACAAGCACGCTAAGGCTGACGCCATCGTTGCTCCGGTTAAGGGCGACATCTACTGGGAGTTCTCAGGCGAAGGCGAGTGCGCACCGACTGTTGAGCCGTTCATCGGCAAGGAGTATAAGGAAGGTGACGTTCTCTGCTACATCCATGCTCCTTGGGGCGAATTCGTAGAGGTACCAGCTGCACTCGGTGGCAAGATTGTCGAGATCAACGCTAAGCGTGGCTCAAAGGTATCTAAGGGTGACGTTATCGCCTACATTGAGCGCGATCACGAGTAATCTTATATATGTACGAAACAATAATTGACAAATACTACGGAGGATGTGACGCATTGCGCCACATCCTCGTTACGCATAGCGAATCTGTGGCGCGTCGTGCGCTGCAGATAGCTTCCCAACACCCTGAACTAAACATCGACACCGACTTCGTACGCGAAGCTGCCATGCTTCATGACGTCGGAATAATACGCGTGGACGCACCGTCCATTGAATGTCACGGCACGGAGCCGTACATCCGCCACGGTGTCTGCGGCGCCGAACTCCTTCGTTCGGAAGGAATAGACGAGAGATACGCTCGCATTTGCGAACGCCATACAGGAGCAGGACTCACACTTGACGACATCGTCTCGCAGAACCTGCCGCTGCCTCATCACGACCTGCAGCCCGAAACCATCGAGGAGAAACTGATATGTTACGCGGACAAGTTCTACTCGAAGTCACACCTCTCCCGCGAGAAAACCATCGAGCAGGCTGAGAAAAGCCTCGCAAAGTTCGGTGGCGAAACACTTGCAAGGTTCAGAGCAATGAAAGATATCTTTGAACCGGAAAAGTAATTTGATATAACAAAAGAAACTGAAATTGAGAACAAAGACCCTCATAGCCCTATTGCTCTGCGTTGTCGTCTTCGTGATGGCAAGCTCTGTTGCGCCCTTGTCGCAAAAGCGTAAGAGCAAGAAGGAACTACGCGACTCTATTGAGACGGCTGAGCTTAACATGGAGGCTGACAGCATCTTGCGCGACTCCCTGGGAAGGGAGATTGTGGACACCACGAAGATGGACTCCATGCAACTCGCTATCTATCATCATAACCGTGCCATCGACGATTCCATTCGTCTTGACTCGATTAACCGTCAGCGTGCCAACGGCATCAATTCGCCCGTGCAGTATTCTGCGGAAGACTCGCTCGTCTACGACGCTACGTCAAAGACAGCACGTCTCTACGGTGCATCTACGGTGAAGTATGAGAACATGGACCTCGCTTCGGAGAAGATACACATGAGCATTGACTCGTCCGTAGTGCATGCCACGGGAGCGCGAGACACCACCGACACCACTGGCTTAAAACTTATTGGTACGCCTGTCTTCACGATGGGAGCCGACAAGTATGAGAGTGATACGATGGCGTTCAACTTCAAGACAAAGAAGGGTCTTATATCAAAGGTATACACTCAGCAGGAGGACGGTTTCCTCCAGAGTGAGATATCAAAGCGTAACGCCAACGGCGACATTTATCTGCAGCACGGACGTTACACCACTTGCGACGCCAAGCATCCCGACTTCTATATTGCCCTTTCTCGCGCCAAGGTGCGCCCCGGCAAGGACGTGGTGTTCGGTCCTGCATACCTTGTGGTGGCTGATGTGCCACTGCCGCTTGCCATTCCTTATGGCTTTTTCCCATTCACCAAGAGCTATTCTTCCGGCTTTATCATGCCTACGTACGGCGATGAGAACAGCCGCGGATTCTATCTGCGCGACGGTGGCTACTATTTTGCCATCAACGATAAGATGGACCTAAAGCTTTTGGGCGAAATCTATACCAAGGGTTCGTGGGGACTGTCTGCGGCGTCTAACTATAACAAGCGCTATCGCTTTAACGGCAGCTTCTACGTAAGCTATCAGGACACCAAGACCGGCGATAAGGGAATGCCAGACTTCTCACGTCAGAAGAGTTTCAAGATTCAGTGGAGCCATCGTCAGGACTCGAAGGCAAATCCTTACAGCTCGCTCTCGGCAAGCGTAAACTTCGCCACGTCAAGCTATGAGCGCAACAATCTCAACTCGCTCTACAATCCGCAGACGCTGACCCAGTCGACACGTACATCTTCTGTATCGTGGAGCACGACCTTCTCAAGCATCGGACTCTCGCTCAGTTCCACTGCCAACCTCTCGCAGAACATGCGCGACTCAAGCATCGCCATGACTCTGCCTGACCTCAACATCTCGATCTCACGCTTCTATCCGTTCAAGAGGAAGCATGCCGTAGGCGACGAGAAGTGGTATGAGAAGATTTCGATGTCGTATACCGGACACATCTCCAACAGCATCAACACGAAGGAAGACCGCTTCCTCCATTCCAATCTGATAAAGGACTGGCGAAACGGATGGAACCACTCTATTCCTATCAGCGGCAACTTCACTCTCTTCAACTACCTCAACATTTCGCCGTCGTTCAACTTCACCGACCGCATGTACACCAACAAGGTGATGCGTTCATGGGACGACACCAGACAGCGAGAGGTGTGTGACACCATCTACGGATTCAACAACGTCTATAACTATAACCTCTCGATAAGCGCATCTACGAAGATGTATGGCTTCTACATCCCGAGCCGTAAGATATTCGGCGACAAGATTCAGGCTGTCCGTCACGTTATTACGCCGTCGGTAAGCTTCAGCTATGCGCCTGACTTCTCTGCCAGCCGTTACGGATATTACAAGACGTATCAGAAAACCAATGCCGACGGTTCGGTGGACCTCGTAGAGTATTCGCCTTACAGCGGACAGCTGTTCGGAGTGCCCGGTAAGGGAAAGACCGGCAACATCAGCTTCGACCTCTCCAACAATGTGGAGATGAAGATAAAGTCTGACAAGGACTCAACTGGATTCAAGAAGCTCAGCATCATCGACGAGCTGGGACTCTCGATGAGCTACAATATGGCTGCTAAGGAGAAGCCGCTCAGCGACCTCTCTATGCGAATCCGCCTGAAATGGTGGAAGAACTATACGTTCAACATGACGGCAGTCTTCGCTTCATACGCCTATGAGCTTGACGCCAACGGACATCCTTATGTGGGCAACCACACGCTTTGGGGCATGGGCAAGTTCGGTCGTTTCCAGGGAACGTCGCAGAACTTCTCATTCACACTCACACCTGATAAGATAAAGAAGTGGTTCGGTGGCGGTGACGACAAGGACGACAAGAAAAAGAAGAACAAGGACGATGAGGACGGTATGGACACCGACATCGAGTCGAACGTGGACGACACAATGGTGGCTGGACAGCGCGGTGCCAAGAAGAAGAGTGGCGGTGGCAAGGCTGAGACCGATGCCGACGGCTACATGCGTTTCAATATGCCGTGGTCGCTGACCTTCGGATATGGTATCACGATGCGAGAGAACACAAGCGGAAAGTTCAATACCAAGTCAATGCGCTATCCGTATAAGTTCACGCAGAACCTCAACGTCAGCGGTAACGTTCGTCTCAGCGACGGATGGAACATCTCGTTCTCATCAGGTTACGACTTCGAGAGAAAGGAACTCTCAATGACGACGGCTTCGCTTCAGCGCGACCTCCACTGCTTCAATATGTCGTGCTCTGTGGTGCTTGCCCCGTACACAAGCTACAACTTCTCGTTCCGATGCAACGCAGCCACGCTGACAGACGCGCTGAAATACGACAAGCGTTCGGGATATAGCAACGCTGTAGAGTGGTATTAAAATAGAATCATACAATAAAAAAAGGAGAGTCCTGTGAAAGACTCTCCTTTTTTATTGTGATTGTATGAGCTTGCGGGGCTAACTTAGGAGGCTATGGCGTCCAGCCGTAGCCACGCACCCACGGACAGTTAATAGAGTGTGAGCTGATTGGAGTTAGTTCTCTGGATAATCCTTTGAATTATGCTTTCATTGCTCACAAGTATAGATGCCGTGCCTGTCATTCCGCTGACGAGATTATACTTGCAATCCGTTATCATTACCTGTGCCGTGAACACGCTGCCTTCTGCCGTTTGTAGGGGTGTATGCGATGTGGTTGTTATTACACCATTGGCTACTCCGTAGGTTTCAGCATCGTAACCCTCAACTTCGATGTTCGCTGTCATTCCTCTTGCTATCGTATTCACATATTTATAAGGAATGTATATTGTGCCTTGACTGGCATTTGTCATCTGTATATTTGCACTGATGGTTTCGGGATAAGGTATAAAGTATGCACCAATCAGCAATCCCAATATCACAAAGGTGATGATTGTGATACCATAACGGACAATCCTTGACGGTATCTCACCAATGATATATCTTACCTTTTCGCTGCGGAGTTCTATCATGTTGTCTGCCATAATCTTCCTTTCTGCTTTTAGTTGCCCAATTCTAATTGATTCTTCACAAGGTTATAGTATGCGCCTCGCTTTGCCGTGAGTGCTTCGTGGTTACCGATTTCCACCACCTTGCCTTTATCCAATACCACTATCTGGTCAGCATTCTTCACCGTACTTAGGCGATGCGCCACGATAACCACCGTCTTGCCTTTGTAGAACTCGTCCAGATGCTCCACAATCATGCGCTCGTTATTGGCATCGAGCGAGTTGGTGGCTTCATCAAGGAAAATATAATCGGGGGTCTTATACACAGCTCTTGCTATCAGGATACGCTGCTTCTGTCCTTGACTCAAGCCGACGCCATCACGCCCAATTTTAGTGTTGTATTTTAAGGGTAGCCCCATTACATAGTCATGAATACAGGCTATTTCGGCTGCCCTTTGCAATCGCTCCTTGTCAATATCTCCATCATCTACGGCAATGTTCCTTGCTATATTCTCGGAGAATATCACACCGTCTTGCATCACCACGCCACATTGTCTGCGCCACCATTTTTTGTTCAGTGCATTTACGTCTGTTCCGCCAATAGTTATTTGACCTCCCAATACTGGATAATAGCCTAACATGAGCTTGATGAGGGTGGTCTTTCCACTGCCAGATGCGCCCACAATAGCTGTTACCTTGCCTTTGGGGATAGTGAGGCTTACATCATCTATGATGGTTTTCAAGGCGTGAAGGTCGTATTTGAAGTTTACGTTTTCAAGGTCTATACCCTTATCCTCTTCTTTCACTGAGGTTTCCAATCCTTGCTTTCCGTTCTCATCGTCCATACAATGGATTTCATTGATACGTTCAAGGCTTATCTTTACATCTTGTACGGAGTAGAAAAAACTCATCAACTGCTCGACAGGTGAGTTGAGTTGTCCGATGATATACTGCACGGCAAGCATCATACCCAAAGTGAGTTGTCCGTGAATGACGGCTGTTGCAGCCACCACCGTGATGACGATGTTTTTCAGTTCGTTGATGAATATGCTACCTGCCTCTTGTGTCTGTTGGAGTTTAAGGGATTTCATCTGCACTCCAAAGAGGTCTGCCTGCACGTCCTCCCATTCCCAACGACGACGTTGTTCACAATCTTGGAGTTTTATCTCCTGCATTGAGGTGATAAACTCGTAGGTCTTGTTGTTGTTGATTGCTTGCTGCTCAAAAAGTTCGTAGTCGAGTACTTTTCTACGTCTTAGGAAGAGCGCAAGCCAACCGCTATAGAGCAGACTGCCGAGCATAAAGATAGTAAAGACAAGCCAATTATAGGAAAGCAACACGATACTGAACACCACAAAAGTGAAGAGCGAGAATACGATGCTGAGCGTTTGCTGTGTCAGGAATGTGTTTACACGGCTATGGTCGCCCATACGCTGCATGAGGTCGCCTATCAGTTTGGTGTCGAAGAACGACATTGGCAGCTTTAAGAGCTTGATGAAGAAGTCGCTCACCAATGAGATGTTGATGCGCAAAGAGATGTGTAGCAAGAGCCAACGGCGGATAAAGTCGATGGCTGTTCGGCTAACCGTGAGCATCAGCTGTCCCAAGAGTATCAGCCATATAAAGCCAATATTCTGATTCTTGATGCCCACATCCACGATTGATTGTGTAAGGAAAGGCAGAATAAGCTGCAGCAAACTGCCCACCAGTAGTCCTAAGACAATCTGTCCAAAGTACTTGCGATATTGCTTGATGTAGCCAAATAGGAACTTAAATGAGCGTTCCTCTATTGGCTGTTCGTCCATCTGATTTTCATAAAATGCAGGTGTAGGTTCTAAGAACATGGCTATTCCTTTCTCCTCACCGTCCGATTGAGTACTGACCCAATGCTTCTTAAACTCCTCAAGGTTGTACTTTACAAGTCCTTTCCCGGGGTCTGCGATGTAGAAGGTCTTGCCTTTCTTAACCTTATACAGCACCACAAAATGGTTTTGATTCCAATGGAGGATACAGGGATTTTCAAGGTTGCAGATGGTATTAACAGAAACTCTTCCACTTATAGTTTCTAATCCCAACTGCGAAGCAACTTTGTCAATAGCAAGTAGAGAAACACCTTCTGTAGTTGCAAAACATTGTTCTGATAGATAGTTCATACTTTTATTCTTTTTAAAGTAAGAACATATCATTGCTAAGCATGCTACGCCACACTGCATAGAGTCATGTTGTGAAACGAAAGGGAAGTTTCTTCTCATTTTTCTTTTTGTAATCACAGTCTGTCTATAATATCCTTGGATGCAGATAACACATTAGCACAAGGCATTGGTTGTTGTAACTCATCCACAATGCGTCCATTGATGTTTTGAGCACAAAGTTGAAACACAGAGAAGCATAGTACTAAGAGTGTGATAATTCTATTCATTGCTAAATATTGTTTATATGTGAATTCTTCTGTTGCCATTTTATCGAATATCTTTTATCTCATTATATTCTTGGTTACCTGTAATTTTCTTAATTGTAGAATGATTACCTTTCTCAAAATTCCATTTTAAAGAGAGTCCTATATATGGAATTGCAGTGGTATTATCATAAGTAGTCTTAAATAAATTTGTCTGTCGTGAGTATTTGCGTTCTTTTCCTGCAAGTCCAAACGACAGCCCTAATTCTAATTTATCTTTGAAAAGATCTTTATAAATATTTCCCGTAACATTATAGACTGCATAATAAACCCTGTCTAAGTTCCTAAATGTAGGCTCTACCATTACATTCAACATACCGCCCCATCCTGATGGGAGGTTGAAACTATTATAAAGAGTATAATATTGTCGGAATCTATTTTTGTCATATCTTATACCATCTAAAATTATATCCTCTGCATGCAATTCTAATTTACCCATGGCTTTCATCATCCAACTTTTCAAAGGTTGTAGATTTAATTCCACACTCATACCATACATATTTATCCCATCAAGATTAACAGGACGTGTGTAAACGTAATTTTTATTCTCCCTAAAATCCGCAACTATCATCCAATACACGATTAAGGGTAGATTTATGAGTCGTTAGTAGCAGCTTTCAGTAAAAA
>ENA-UEOZ01000101-UEOZ01000101.1-human-gut-metagenome-genome-assembly--contig:-NODE-101-length-69120-cov-174.481222_pt1 | contig 69120 bp, 66 predicted proteins | sample MGYA00242898_ERZ507912 | MGnify/ENA primary metagenome ERZ507912 (study PRJEB26167, sample SAMN06115410) | human gut metagenome | host: Homo sapiens | place: China:Chongqing | collected 2016-04-27... | reverse complement strand
CCAAATTTTATTAGTTATATTACGTTAATTAACTCTCTCATTTTCAATCGATTACATAAGAATTAACAGAGTATTGTGAGAAGAGAGGGTACTCTATTGCTTCAAAAGTTGAGAATAGCATGATTGACGACATTGTTCATGGAGGTCCTAAAAAACGTCAGCAATATCCAGAATTCAGCGTTAAGAATAAAGATGGATTGGAAATTACCATTGGATGTGACTATAATGATTGGTTCTATTTTGGATTATACACAAAAGAAAACAAATCTCTTGACAAAATGAAAATCAAAGAACTTCTTCAGTCATATCAAAATTACGACTCTGACTTTTCTATTGATAAAAATTGGATTTTCACAAGATACTTTGATGTTCCAGAGAATTACTATGTTAACATTTGGGACTTCAGCCATAACGGTACATTCCGAATCATAAAGCCTGATACGAGAAGAGAAACAATAAAAAGATATTTAGATGATATGGAGAATTTTCTATATAAAGAGATGAATATTCTTCAATTTGCAAAATAACTTTATTTGGCTTTCTGATTGCTTATCTTCGGCAGTTGGTACTTGTACTTTTCGAGTACCTTCATCGCCGGAGATAGAATCGGCGTGAAGAACTTCGTCTCGGTCTTGATACGGCTACCATCTATATAATAAAGGTCGCCCTCCTTCTTCGTCATACTCTCGAAGTCGAAGTTCTGAGTGTCGCAGAACGAAAGTCCGGTATAGGCAGTGAAGATGAAAAGGTCGCGCACCCTTGCAAGCTTACCCTCGAACTTATAGCTTCTCATAAGCTTCAGTTCCGTCTCGGTCAGCGGTTCACGCTCCTTGCACTTGCCGCGCTTGATAGTCACCGAGTCGTAAGGATCCTTCTTAATCTCGCCCATCTGGAAGAGTTGTCGCACCCACTTGTGCAACCTCTTGTGATAGTCGTAGCAAGTAACATCGCTACGAGTCCCGTCATGCAGCCACTTGTCAAAGGCGATGATGTTCCTTGAAGTAAGGTCGCCATAAGTGTTAAGCTTGCCAAAAGCCCGAACCGCAGCAATCAAGCATTTCTTGTGCTTGTAGGTTCCGTGACGCAGCTGCTCACCTTCAAGAGTAAGCTCCATATAAGTAATGAAGTTCTTCTTAGAGTTGTCTGGCTCCTTTGCTTTATTCTCCTCTTCCTTTTTAAGGGCGTCTTCACCAAAGTAGTGGAGATTAAAGTTCTCCATTGTCATCTCCTCACCAAGGACTTCCATAGCAGTGACAATCTTCTTGCACTTATGGAGTAGTTGAGTTACTGCCTCAGAAGAAGCCAATGCTTCCCATTCGTCTGGTGTAGCCATTCCCATAGGGAAGTACTTACGCTCATTTCTACCAAGATACACTCTCACCTCGACATAGCCATTGCCGCGCTTTGCAGCAAGTTTCCTTCTGTCGTAAATTACGTCAACAAATTGCTTTTCCATTTCCGTACGGATTTTGACGGTTTCATTGAGCAAAGAGGCAAGAAATAGAAGTCTTGATTTAACAATCTTTAATGTGAAAATCAGCAAATCAACTGATATTAGGTTATTTAGCTGATGTGTAACGCAAGACAATAGTAAATGTGCAACGCATTTTTGCGTAACGTGTAACGCAATATGTAACGCATTTTTGTCCTGCCTTGTCACATTATGTCCCGTTCTGTCCTCATGGCGGAAGTCCACCGTATAGTTAGACAATAATGTTAACTCCTAAATAACCTTATGTGTTTGATAGATTTTCCACTGAAAATCAACGTATTAAACGCGAAAAGAGGACTTTACATTAAGTAAAAGTCCTCTCTCTATCGCTTTGAAATTTGATTTCGTTGTGCCCTTTTGGGGAACACTCGTGATTCCGTTGGAATCCAAGTGATCCGCTTGGAATTCAAATTCTAACGCCGTTGTAATCCCATGTAAGTCACATCATTACAGGGCTTTAGAAGGAAATTTCTATCTTCTACAAAACAAACGTCAAAGTAGTTTTTTTCAAAGTGTCACACAAGTGTCACACATTTTACTTACATACGTGCCTACATACATACTGAAAGCAGACAGACGTTTAGATTTTGAACTATTATTTTAAAGAACTCTTTTTATTGCTTTACTATCGACAAGTATCATTATGTCGCATAGAAAGTGTTAAATAGTAGGTATGTAGGTACAAATAATTTACATTTTGCAAATCAATCTTTCTTTTTCCTTATAATTTTGCCGAAGAAAGTTCGACAAGTGTTAAGGCAGACTGCAAAATTCGGGTGGTGTTCTATTCGTAGAATATCCTCTATATAATAATGCAAAGATACGAAAAAAGTGCGATATTACCAATGGTTTTCAAGCTTTTAACCTTTACTTTGATATAGGTCTAACCCGACATGGAATACACTACAGAAGGACTTATTGTAAAACAACAAATAAGTTATCTATGAAAATTGAAAGAGTAACAAATATCACTGAATGGATAAATGCCATCAACCCCGGAGAGGTGAAGTCTGCCTACCTCCCTTGCGACAAGGTGCAGTCGTTGAACTGCCTTGCTTCACGCCACAATCAAGGCAGAGGCAAGCAGAGAGGCAAATTCGTACACTATCATTATTGTTCTGACTTAGAGGTTGCGACAATAATTTGTGAAACAAGAGAAGATTATCTAACAAATAAAGAAAATGGAGAAGAGAACAGTTGGAAGACCCAAATCCCCAAGGATTTCAGATGATGACATGAAGAAGATTGTCATTGACCAGGAAGAGACCGTCATGAGTGTCGCTGCACTGGCTAAAGAGCTCGGCATATCGACACAAGCAGTAAGAAAACGGATTGAGCGCAAACTAATCCCTGCTCATAAAAAGGGACGTTTATGGTACATTCTAAAAAGCGAATACATAAACGCTATAAGAGCATTGTAGAATCATCCTCAATATAACTGTTAAGTCCCTATATCCAATGTCGGGAGATAGTGGATATAGGGCATTTTCCACTCAACACCACATTATGATACGACAAGAAACCATCGACACCATCTTGGAGCGCACAGACATCGTGGCGCTCATCGGCGAACACGTCCACCTACGGAAGTGTGGCTCGCGCTATGTCGGCTGCTGTCCGTTCCACAACGAGAAGACGCCTTCTTTTTATGTTTCTCCACAGACCGGCAGATTCAAGTGCTTCGGCTGTGGCGAAGGTGGCGATGCCATCCATTTTATAGAAAAGGTGGAGAACAAGACGTTCATTGAAGCCGTCAAGACGTTGGCACAAAGGGCTAACGTGGAGATTGAGCAGGAGCAGGAATCAGCGGAGGCAAAGCAGAAGCGACTGCATAAGGAAGCGTTGTGGATTGCCAACAAGCAGGTCGCCGACTTTTACCGCAAGCAGTTCCTTCAGTCGAAAGAGGCACAGGCGTATGCTTACAGACGTTGGGGAAAGGACTACTCCACTCTCAAAGAGATTGGATATGCACCAGCTGATGGGCACGCCCTGCAGCAGCTTCCTGTAAAGGCGGACTTCTTGAAGGAGCTGAGACTTCTCAATCGTGGTGGCTATGACTTCTACCAGAATCGTATCGTCATACAGATACATGACCGCTTCGGGCATGTAATTGGCTTCACCGCTCGCTGCATGGATGAGCAGCAGCCCAAATACCTCAACAGCTCGGACTCGCTCATCTTCCACAAGTCTACGGTACTCTTCGGCATCGAGGATGCTTGGAAGACGGCAGCTAAGCAGGATAAGATGTTTCTCGTCGAGGGGGCACCGGATTGTATGCGCTTACAGTCTATCGGCATATACAACACGGTGGCTGCGCTCGGATCGGCGTGGAACGAAACGCATTTCTCTACCATCAAGCGCATAGCAAGCAAGGTGTGTTTCCTTCCGGATGCAGACCCACCCAAGAACGGAGAACCGTATGGCCATGGCATACAAGTCGTCATGGAGGCTGGAACACTGGCTATGGAAAATGGTCTATCGGTCAGCATCAAGGAAATCCCGGACACGGACGACAACAAGAAGCAGGATCCGGACACGTTCTTCAAAAACACCAATATCTTCAATGCCACGGAGGAGACGGACTTCATTCTTTGGATGGCGGACAAACTGTTTCCGCAGACGAACACCACGGAGGAGCAGCGCCTAACTATTAAGAAGATTGCTTATCTACTGTCGCTGATTGATGATGAGACGGGCGTGTCCATGTATATCGGCAAGCTCACGAAGTATTACCAGGGCAGACGGTTATGGCTCCAGGCGGTGGATAAGGAGCGGAAACTGCGTGAGGAGCAGGACAAGAAGCATAAGGAGCAGGATGAGGATGACTTAAACCACAAATACGGCTTTTACATCGACCACGGCTGCTACATGTCCATAACAGAGAAAGGCAGCGTCTATGAGTGGTCGAACTTCACGATGGTTCCGCTGTTCCACATAAAAGATACAACAAATCCTAAACGTCTATATAAAATAAAGAATGCGATGAAACATGAGGAAATTTTGGAACTGAAGCAGGAGGATCTTATCGCTCTCGCTAAGTTCAAGCAGAAAATCGAGGGCTTGGGCAACTTCATTTGGAAAGGTACTGAAAAGGAACTGACGAAACTCAAATCATATCTATACGAGAAGACCGAGACGGCAACGGAAATCACTCAAATGGGTTGGCAACGAGCTGGCTTCTACGCTTTTGGCAACGGTGTTTTCCACGACTGCCATTTCATCCCGGCTGATGAATTTGGCATAGTCAGGCTGAAGGATAAGGGCAACTTCTATCTGCCATCCAGCTCGTCCATATACAAGAACGACCCGAAGCTCTTTACTTTTGAAAAGCAGTTTGTGCATCTCAATCTTTCTTCGGTCACGCTCACACAATTCACAGAGCAGCTGTTCAAAGTGTATGGGGACAACGGACGTGTGGGCTTCTGTTTCTATCTCGCCACGCTCTTCCGCGACGTGGTGACTTCTACTTCTGCCAACCACTGGTTCCCTATCCTCAATCTGTTCGGTCCGAAAGGTAGTGGCAAGTCGGAGCTTGGCCACACGCTGCTTTCGTTGTTCACAATCAGCTACACGGCACCGAATATCCAAAACTCTACACCATCGGCTCTGAACGACACGGTGGCGCAGTCGGCTAATGCCCTTGCGCATATTGACGAGTACAAGAACGATATCGACCCGAAGATGATTGAGTTCCTGAAGGGTCTTTGGGACGGTACCGGACGCACTCGCATGAATATGGATCTTGACAAGAAGAAGGAGACGACGGCAGTTGACTCTGGCATCATCCTCTCTGGCCAGGAGATGCCGACGTCGGATATCGCTCTCTTTACCCGACTCGTCTTCCTGCAGTTCCCTCGAAGTGAGTTCTCGGACAAGGAGAAGCAGAATTATAAGGTGTTGCTTGAAATGCGCTCGCTGGGGCTGACGCACCTGACGCTCGAAATTCTCAAACAGCGCAAACACTTTGAACAGGCGTGGTCTACGGCGTTCCATGATACGCAGAATATCGTCGGCAACGCTCTCGGTGGCGAAAAGGGCGAGGACCGTATCATGAACAACTGGTGTGTGCCGTTGGCTGCGCTTCGGGTGCTACAAAAGATCATCCCTACGCTGACTTTCGATGAGATGCTGCAAGTCACCATCGAAGGGATAAAGAAGCAGAATGGTGAGTGCAAGACTAACGGCGAGCTGGGCAACTTCTGGAATGTGGTACAGTATCTTGCAAGCGACGGTGAACTGATTGAGGGTGGCGACTTCTTTATCCGCTATTGCAGCAAGTTCAAGACGGACATCATCAATGCCACTTGGCAGTCTGAACGTCCGGTGCTCTTCCTGCAGAAGACTCGTATCTTCAACCTCTACCGCAAGGAGGGACGACAGGCTAACGAGAAGGTGCTGCCTACGGATGCGCTGAAATACTATCTTCAGAACAGCCGTGCCTACTTGGGCGAAAAGGTGGCGCGATTTGATGTGTATAAGAAGGGCATCATCCAGTACGACCATACCAGGGCTGCTATGGGTAGCACGCCTCCTAAACTTACTATGACACAACGTGCCTACTGCTTTGACTATGACTTGCTTTGCGAGACGTTTGGCATCAGTCTGTGGACTGCGCCTGACCAATCCGACAGCGACGAGCCATTTTAAGGGCTTTTTACCCTTTTACTTTTTTACCTTTTTACTCTTATAAGCGGTAGCTTACTACGAATATATTTCTTTTCAATAGGTATCATAATCAGGTGGACTGCCGGGGCGATTGCATCGTCTCGGCGGTTTTTATTTTGCGGAAGACATGGCCATCCTCTGCGATGTACTCCGTTTTTTTCAGAGGTCTTGCACACGATTTGTAATCTACCTACATACATATTGGTAGCCCATCACACACTCCAACAAGCATAAAGTGGTAGTCATTGACTTTATATGTAGCGAAATCCTCATTGTTTTTGCCCTCATTCATTTTTTAGAAGAGAATTGCTGTAATTGTTGTAACTTAATGTAACTTTCTGTATTTCATTTATTTAGGTAGGCTATTATCTTGTAATTTCTTATAACTTCTTGTAACATTTCATTATGCTTTCTAAATACCAAAGGGGAATAGGTACTGAAAATCCTTATTTTTAGTTGTAGTCCGGCTTCTCCTCTTCTGCTACTGCTTACTTTTTTCCATGCGGTATCGTAAGTGTCACCGTGCTTAAAGAGAACGTGCCTGGCACTCGTGAGCCTTTTCGTCATTGTTCTTATTTGATGTATGTGTCACATGTCAGGCTTTACCCGTACATAACCAAATGAAAGAGGTATTGCTGACTCCTTTTTTATTGCTCCGCTCTTGTGGACATAGGTGATGGGATTTCTACTGCATAACATTCAAATTGTCAGACATGCAGCCCTGGTTTCGTTCATGGGATTTTTCCGCGTGCAAAGTTAGCGCAAGCGACATTCAGCAAGGGCACGGCGCAGCCTTAGCTCGATTATTTTTTCAAGATTTTGGGGTGCGGTGGCTCCTGATCCAAATTCTCGTTCCGCCAAAGGTGAAAAATTATTCGGCTATCTCTTGCCTTAAATGTCTTCTCCTTGCGCTGGGTAAGGCAGCGTAAAAAGTCCTCATTTCGAGGGCTGCATCTAAAAGTCTAACAATTTAAATTTCTAAGTTATGCAAGAAATGGTTTTAACATCACCTAAGTCGGCTCACAAGAGCATGAAGGAGCAGTTTGAGAGTGTCAGCAGCTATATCGTTGATTATCTCTGGGATCAGCCTGCCATCTACTGTGGCACATACAAGAAGTACAATGAAGGCTCACTCTTCGGTGCCTGGCTCGATCTCCGCACGTTTGACTCTTACGAGGAGTTCATAGATGTATGCATGCAGCTTCACGCTGATGAGGAGGATCCGGAGCTGATGTTTCAGGATTATCAGTGCTTCCCTGAGGAGTGGTATTCAGAAAGCTGTATGGATGAAGAAGTTTTCGACAAGATAATAGCTTTCATCCAAATGGATGATGACAAACAGAAAGCGTTTAAGGCTTATATTTCCGCCACTGGCGATGACAGCATTTCGGATTTTGAAGATAGTTATGAGGGCGAATATGATTCGGAAGAGGATTTCGCCACACACATCGTCAATGAGTGCTATGATTTGGAGCGCATGATGGGCAATCTCTCATATTACTTCGATTGCAAGGCGTTTGCAAGGGATTTGTTCATCTCGGACTACATCTTCGAGGATGGCTACGTCTTCCGCAGATAAAGGTTGGCAGCCGGACGAGGCAATCGCCTCGCTCCGGCTGCCAACCTTTTTATAGCGTAACCGAAATTTATTCGAAGTAAGGAGTGTTTTATTTCAATGCTTCATCAAGTTTCTTGATTAATATCGCAGGGTCTTTGCGAATCTCTTTCATGCTGAGATCTTTGAGCACTTCCTTTATTTGTGGGAAGTTCTTGAGATATCTTTTCAGCATGGTCTTCTGACCAATTCCTGCAATGCTATTATCCTTCAAATAATAGGTTCTTGCAAAGTCCTCATTCTTGGCTTTGTAATAAAACATGATAGCCATTCTGTAAATACTTCCCGATTTCACATGGGTAGCTGTGCTTATGTAGTGAATATAGGCGGAAATGTTTTTCCCCTCATAAACTGGCTGAAGGAATACCGGATTTTTGTAGAGTTTCGGATTCTCTTTATAAGACATGCTCAATCCCATTTGGGCAACCATCGGAATCCAGTTTTCCCATTCTCCAGCCTTCTTGTTATAGTATTTTATCTCTTTTACATCAGTAGATGCGAAGTCTGCCTTCTCACCATCAGTTTTTTTGATTCTGAACTCATGGTAATTGTCTACATTAAAGGAAAACTTCTTAATGTCACCTTTCACAAAGGTGCCGTTATTCAAGGTTACTTCTGCATTCTGAGCTTGTGTCATTCCACACAATACAAGGGCAAGTGACATCAAAATCCATTTTTTCATACTCGTACATTTTTAAGTTCAACTTTATTTTGCAAATATACATCTTTTTCATTACCCCCCCCAAGCTAAAATCAACTTTTTTATCTACCTACCAAATAACAAATCTTAAACGTTTCCTCCTTTCCATACGGCCTACACAAAACTATAGTATCTTTGTGCTCGTAATCAATTTACATGTTTTATGAGCGACTATCACATCTATATCAAAATGCCTTCCTATCTGCGCCAGTGGTTCGTACATCGGCACAGTGGCACGGAACCAGTGCGTCTAAGAAACGGCAGCATCGAGTCAAAACTTATAAAGCTCGCTGTTGTCAAACCGCCTGTTTCTGCTGTCCCAACAAGGCAACGTGAGGATGAAGTCGCCATTTGTATTCCGTATTCCAAAACTCGCGACCCTCGTATTTACAATCATATCACGGACACTGGTAAACGTGCGTTGCTGGAGAACGTGAAGAACTCGTTTGATGTCGACTGCTGGACGTTCCTGCACGACTTTGGCAGGATCGGCAAACAGCAGAAAGACCTCATTTATCTCTACATGGAGCAACGGGGCATCAAGGAGGACGGCACTTGCTGGGACTCTATCGCTAAAATATACCAACGCTTGCGTAAGAATTATCTTACTAACCAATGCAAGCGAAAAAACAGCACGATAAAAAACGGTAGCAATAACAAGGTTGAAACTGAAGAAATAGTAGAATAATATGCAACGTCTTCCCGGAATCATCAATATATATTACGTGCTTGCCTCGTCGCTCATGGCAAGCATCACACAGAAAGCGTTGGCGGATGCTCCTGTCGGAGTGTTCGCTGACACTTTCCTAATTCCGCATATCGGTGACGCCATTTGTGAAATGGAGACGCAGTTTGACAATAACGACACTTTGGAAAAGGTGAAACTCTCTTTCTCTACTACTTCGCAGCTGCCAGCTCGTGAGCATCTTGCTTTCGTCATCCAGACGGTGGATGGAAAGCAATATCTCATCGGCACGGCTGACAAACCTTTTCCTGTCATCAAGGTAGACGACTCCACAGGCAAGGTGGATGGTGATTCGGCTGCTACGAAATACACCATATCTTATACAAACAAAGTGGCACTGGTGCCATGCACGGCGTGATGAGCGCCTTTTTTCATGCCTTTTTGTAACATTTTGTATGCAGTTGAAACATTGCGCCAAAACTTAAAATGTTGATAATCAGCATTTTCGTTTCTTGTTTACAATGTTACAAAAGATACAGCCAAAATCGGTTGAATTTTTGAAAAGTCTATTTTTTCTTCGTTCTGTTTTTGCGCCCCACCTTCTTCCAATAGATAATTCGCAGTTTGCGATAACTTCTGCGTGATTGCCCAAATAGTGCAAATAAAATTACTATTGCAACTAATGCAAAATGATAAAATCTGCGAATACAAAAATATCCGCCTATCAGAATTATCAATATGATTACAATGTCTCTCACCATAAGTTTATCGTTTTACATCGCAAAAATACATTTTTTTTTGTCTTTCTCCAACATTATTATATAATATATCTTTGCCCTCAAACAATTTTTGACAATCATGGCAAAGACAAAATACAATCTCCATCTTAAAGGCTACGTCGGTGGTTGGGACTTCGATTCTGACTACGTCGATTTCGTCCTTAACAAGAACACCGACAAGGAGGTTGCTGTTCTCATCGACTCTCTCGGCGGACAGCTCAACACCGCTCTCTCTATATCATCTGCATTCAGGCGACACGGCAATGTTCACGTCCACTTTGTGGGCATGAACGCCAGTGCCGCCACCATCGCGTCAATGGGTGCAAAGCGTATAACCATGGATCACTCGGCTATGTATCTCGTACACCAGTGCTCACAGTCGTTCTTCGAGTGGGGCAGCTTGAACGCTACGGATATGCAGAATCTCATCGACAATCTGGAAAAGCAGAAGTCTGACCTTGACAAGCTGGATGCCAACGTCGCAGAGATGTATGCCGGACGATGCAAGAAGAAATCTGCCGACTTGCTGGAACTCATGAAAATGGGTGGATGGCTGACGGCACAGGAGGCACTGGCTTGGGGATTCGTTGATGAACTCACGGAGTTTGATGATGAGTCGGCTCCAGTTCTTACGGAGGCTATTGCTGCGGACTTTACCGCTCACGGCATACCGCTTCCTAAGATGCTGACCGACACGAAGTCGGAAGACATCACGGCGTTCAGACGGTTCCTGCAGGCTTGTGCCTCTGTTTTCCACTCGCAAGAGAAACCAAATAAAATTGTTCCAACCATATCTTCTGAAGAAAAAATGAAAAAGACCTATTCTAACATTTGCAAGACTCTCGCTTGCGACTCGCTTGAAGCTAACGACGACAAGGTTACGCTTACCACGGCACAGCTCGACTCTATCGAGGCGGACATCACAGCGAAGTACAAGGAAATCACCACTCTCTCGGCTGACGTTGACCGCCTGACTAAGGCTAACAGCGATTTGGAGGAGAAACTGAAAAAGCTCCCTGCTGACACCACTAACACGGTTGTTGATGACAAGAAGGACAGTGGCACCAACACCGAAAAATCTGACATCGAGAAGTTTTACGACACCACCAACTCGGCCCAGGCTCTCTTTGACTCATTACCATAACAACTCACAAATCATAATTCAAAACTCCCAATCATGGCAGGAAAACTACAATTTACCCTACAAGAATACAAGGATGCTGCTCGAAAGTGGCGTTCTGACTTCCTTCGTCTGCCGATTATCGGCTGCGACGAGACTCTTAAGTTTATGACCGGTCGCCCTGGCATCCGCTACAAGGAGAGTGTGGGCACGCTCAACGCTTCGGCACAGTTCGCTCCTTACTCGCCAACTCGCTCGGAGGACGTGAACTTGCAGTTGGACTTCCGAACGCTTGAAACTTTCTTCGGTTCGGTGGTCGCTAAGTTCGAGCCTAACTCGGCTATCTCTACGCTCCTCGGCACGGGTGCCACTAAGGGCGACGGACAGAAGTCTGTGCCTACGGCTCGCGAGGTGCTTGGACTTATCGCCAAGTCGCTCTCCGAAAAGCTCAATGATGCTATCTGGAGCGGTGTGCGCAACGCAAGCGGTACTACCACCCAGGATCTTTTCGATGGCTTCGACACTATCACAAAGAAGGAGGTTACTTCCGGTGCTCTCGCTAAGGAGAACGGCAATTACCTCAAACTGACGGATGCCATCACCTCTGCCAACGCCGTTGACGTGGCTAAGGAGATTCTGTTCTCGCTCGACCCTCGTCTTCGCTCGCAGACTCTCTTCATGTACTGCTCGCAGGACTTCGTGGATAAGTATAACGAGGGTTATCTGCTCACACACAGCGGTATTCCATACAACACGCAGTACAATCAGCCTACTGTCGAGGGTTCTAACGGCAAGCTCATCTTCTGTCCGCTTGCTAACAAGACGGACTCGAAGTATATCCATATCTCGCCAAAAATCAATATGCTTTATGGATATGACCAAATGGGCGACGTGGAATCTGTTGACGTTGAACGTTTCGATGCGTTCCTTCTCTCGTACATCGCCACCATGTTCTTCGGTGTACAGTTCGAGTCTATCGACAAGCGACGCCTGAAGGTCGTTGAACTGGCTGGCTTATAGTCTAACTCTTAACAATAGTAATTATGGCAGCATCTAATACAGACGTACAAAAATCTCTTGCATGGGCGATGGGCACACCGGAACTTCCTGGTGTGCGTCGCCGTGTTTATTATACATCCAAGAATGATATTCTTGTTTGGCCTAAACTTCCTCATAACGAGGTCGGACGTGTCACTTCTTCTGTCTACGACGGATCTTTCACGCTGAAGGAAAACGCTGTATGGAAATATATCGACATCCTTCCTGAGAAGTCGCAGCTCACAAGTGAGGCACAGGGTGAACTGCCGTCACAGACGCAGCTCAACAAACTCGTGGCGGTGCATCCATCGGTAAGCGAAGCGGCATCGGCTGCAGCTGCTTACCTCAATAACAACGACAACGTCTTCATCGTCGAGGACATGAAGGGCAAGCACCGTGTCGTTGGTTGTGACAAGTGGACTACCAAGACCACAGTCACGCAGGATCTCGGTCAGGGTGCCACTGGCACCACCGGCACCACTATCAACGTGGAGGCATCGGACGAGTGTCCGGCTCCGTTCTATACTGGCACCATCACCACTGAGGACGGCGACATTGATTGCGCAGCGTAACGGCGAGTAAAGTTATAATCATAGTTGACCATGGACAAGCGGACTCCGATAGACATGCAGGAATTCTTGAATGACATTTCCGTGCCGGACTTATCGGGGCCGCTTGATCTGTTCTCAAAGGATGCTACGCATGAACAGAAGGATATATTCGCCATTGAGAAACGCAAGGCGTGGGATAAGTCAGTCGAAGCGCGGTGCGACTTCACCCGGCGCGTCCGGCTTACTCGACGGGCGGACACGTTCTTCATCTCTCTATGGCAGAAGTCGCTGTATGGCAGAACGCTGACGGATATAAAGGGCGACGATAGTATGGTGGCGTTCTTCGCTGATAGCATCTCACCACTTATACGTGACATCCTCGGTGAGGAGCTGAACACGGGGGCGTGGTGTATCGTCACCACTCCCAAACGTCGCCATCTCGTCAAGAACTTTGCCACTCGCATCAGCGAAATGATTGCTTTCCAACTGAACATCCCGTTCTACGAGGATGTTGCTTTCTGCCATTCCAAGCAGCGTATCGGGGCGGTGTTCACTATGAACAATCTCCCCAAAGAGCCTAACTGCATCGTCTTCGACGACTTCGTTACTACAGGCTCTACGCTGAAGGCTATGCGCAATGTGCTTACCGAACATCACAAGAATTGTGTGTTCTTTACTGGCATCAACAATAAGCTATAAAGCCCCTCACGCCATAGAAAGGCTCATAAAGGCTTAGCTTGGCTTATTAATGTTACTAATCACTCATTCTTAACATTTTGCATCATGAACAATAAATTAACAGAAAGGCTTCAAGACTTCCTCGACACTCCGAGGGAAGAGCGTGACTGGAACGAGGGTGCTATCCTTCTTCTCCAACTCACCAATAACACCATAATGTATCGTAATCTCAGCATCAATCTCAAAGGCAAGGCTGAGTTCATCGAAGGCAAGCTACGTGCCTTCCTCAAAGCTCGCCGTGAGGTCGAAGCCCACGACGAGGTGAACATCATGCAGGAGCAGGTGGATTCCATCGTGGCAAGTCGAACAGAGTTCAAGGAACACAACGAAGCGAAGGACTTTAAGGCTGGCAAGCGTGCGGATCACGACTCGCTGCCTGAGGATATCCAGGCGCTCTATGTCGAGAACCTTGATATCACTCACCGTATGCGTGAACTCCATCTACGCCTACGCTTGTTGTCGGACTCTACTAAGCAGGTGCCGGCTGCAGAACGCAAGCCGTTACTCGACGAGTTTATAAATCTCGATAAAAAGTTGCACGCAAATTGGGACACTTATGACCATTATGTGACAAAGGCAGAAAGTGCAGCAAATACCGAAACTAACGAAAGCGAAGAGGAGCAGACTAAGGAAACAGAAATTAGTCCATCGCCAACGGACCAATTAGCTGAGCAGACAAAGGATGCCAGTTCTTCAAAACCGAAGTCCAAGCCCCAAAAGTCCACCAAGGCGTAGGAAGGCATAAAAAGGCTCAGTAAGGCTTACACCTAAATATAGTAATATGAAGCGCAACATCGACATAAACACCATCCTAAAGCCACTCTCTGAATGTCCACACCAGGCGTATCTCTCCAATGCTCTTCAGGTGGCGGACGTTTTGGAGTGGATTTTGGGACAGGTCGGCAAAGCGGAGATTTGGCAGACTTCGTTCTCAATCTCCGAGGAGTTCCTGCGTAGGCTCTTCTTCATCGAGAAGTCCGGCAATATTTCTGCCTTTAATCTTGTTCTCGACCATAAGGCTACGAACAAAACTCTAAAGCTTTGGGCGTTCATCACACAGACGATGAAGCGCACCTATCTTGCCGACAACCATTCTAAAATCCTTCTCGTGCAAGCGGAGTCTGGAGAACAGGTTAGTGTCGTCACCTCGCAGAATCTCACACGAGGCAACCGCCATGAGTCCACGTTCATCTCCACTTCGCCCGACATCTTCAACACTCTTCATGCGTCCGTCATGGATCTTATAAAGAACCATTCCGTTCCGCTAACCGACCTTTTTCAACAGCGCATCAACGCTGCCGGTGCTAACAATTAAAATAATATGGTATATTCAGAAGAAGTTCTCACGCAGATTGAACAATATGCTTCAATCTACCTCAAAATCAGCGATATGGCTGTAATTCTCGGTGTTCCACCAGAGGATTTACGCCGTGACATTGCTGACCGCACAACAGCCGTTTCGCAGCGTTACCACCGTGGCAAGGCTGCTTCACGTGTCAAGCTATTGCATCAGGAGATGCAGCTCGCCTACGTCGGCTCTCCTCTCGCTCTTGAAAACACCCGTAACAACCTCCTCGATATGGAGGATGATGAATAATTCAAAATTCTCTTCATGTCACAATTAAGCATTATCGACATCGCCAAACAGGACCTTTATACCTCCCAATCGGAATTGGAAGGTAAATATCCTGTTCCCCAAATCGAACATCTACTTCGATTAAGGGATATGGTCACATGGTTTATCGCCAACCCTGACATGAAGGATCGTCAGTTTGTCGACGAGCTGCGCAGTCGCTATGGACTCTCGCAAGTCACGGCGTATGTTGACTTGAAAATCGTCAAGGCTCTGCTACCGAACCTATCGGAGTGTACGCGCGACTTCCACCGCTGGCGGTATAACGAGATGATTATGGAGACCTACCAGATGGCGAAGAAGCGTAAGGACACGAAGACGATGGAGAAAGCGGCCACTTCTTATGCGAAGTTCAACCGCATCGACATCGAGGACGAGCAATCTGTGCCGTACCACATGATTGTTGTCCAACCGTTCTTCCCGACTACGGACCCGCGTGTTGTGGGCATCACGCCGGTTCCGAACATCGACGACCGCATCCGAAAGCTCACGCAGGAGCTTACCACGTCGCATCCGGACACGGAGAATATCGAATACGAACAAGCAGACCTTGTGCTTGATGACATCTTTAAGCCTGAAGACAATGACGAACAAAGTTGATACTTCTCTATGGGACATCGAGGCGAAGCAACACTCTAAGCGTGTGTACTTCAACAAACCTCAGCTTCTTACGCAATACATCGGCGCGAAGACTACGGTCATCGTGGCTGGACGACGCACGGGCAAGACGGACTCTATCGCCTCGCCTTTCGTACTGCGTAACATGCAGCGTATGCCTGGCTCCACTGGTGGTATCGTGGTGCCTACGTTCAAGCATGGCTTGACGAACACGCTCCCTGGTTTGCTTGCAGCATGGAAGCGTTGGGGTTATATTAATGGCGTGCATTATGTGGTAGGCAGAAAACCGCCGAAGTCGTTTTCTAAGCCTATCACCGAACCGGCTGACTATGAGCATGTCATCACGTTTTACAATGGTAGCGTGGCTATCATCATCAGTCAGGACCGCCCGGGCTCTTCCAACTCGCTCACGCTGTCGTGGCTGCTCATCGACGAGGCGAAGTTCATTGATTACAACAAGCTGAAGGACGAGACTCTGCCTGCAAATGGTGGCATACGCTCGTACTTCGGGCACCACAGCTTTAACCACTCCATGATGGTGCTTTCGGATATGCCTCAGACTACCAAGGGTTCTTGGTTCCTGCACTATGAGGAGAAGATGGACACGGAACTGATTGACACCATCAAGGGCACAATCTACAAGATATGGCAGACGAAGGAGCGCATTGCCCAACTCAAAGAGCAGCGCAAGCCCATTCCTTCTTATCTGCCGAATTACCTCAAATGGCTCGACCAGAGTCTGAACAAGATGCGCTCGGTGGCTGTCTACTATAAGGAATACTCCACACTCGAAAACCTCCAGCTTCTCGGTGAAGAGTATATCCGGCAGATGAAGCGCGACCTCACGCCGAAGACGTTCCAGACTTCTATCCTCTGTCAGAAGATTGGCATCTCGCACGATGGCTTCTACTCGTCAATGCAGGAGTACCACAAATATGATGCATCGGATTTCGACTACCTCGACTCGCTCGGCTACGACCGCATCATCAAGGAGGCGCAGCAGGATCTTTACACCATCCACGCCAACAACCAGTTCTCTACGCTTAACAGCTCGCTTGACTGTCGCACGGACTCGGACATCGACCCTATGCAACCTCTCTGCATTGGCATGGACTACAATGCCAATATCAACTGGATTGTGTGCGGTCAGCCACGCAACAATAGATTAAACATCCTCAAATCGTTCTATGTGAAGTTCGAGCGCAAAATCCCTGCGCTCGTCGCCGACTTCTGCACCTACTACGCACCACACCCTAACAAGACGGTCATCTACTACTATGATGCCACTGCCCTCGGCTCTAACTATGCCGTGAACGACCAGGACTTCCACTGGGTGGTGGTCCATGAGTTCGAGCGCCACGGATGGCAGGTCATTGACGTGTACCTCGGCAACCCGATGCGACATGATGAGAAATACCTTCTCATCAATCAGGGCTTTGCCGGAAAGCAACGCCTCATGCCGTACTTCAACCGCCAAAACAACGATGACCTAATCCTCGCCATCCAGTCCGCAGGAGTGGAGCGTGGTCGCAACGGCTTCCGCAAAAACAAGTCTATGGAAAAGCAGCCGGAGTCCGAAGAAGACCTTCTCGAACACCGCACCGATGGCACCGATGCCTTTGATACGCTCTATATCGGCTGCGAGAAGTTCCCACAGCACGATTTGTACCCAATTTGCGTAGGTGGGGTGAGATAATACAATAAAACGGAGAAAATGCCGTTTTATAGGAAAAGTCTATTAATTTTATGAGAAGCAACAAAAATGAATGACAATGTAATTGCATACATACTATCTCTTGTTTGTATAATATTTATACTAATTGAAATAGTATCTGTCAATAAAAAGAAAGGAATGGCAGACCTCATCGTGTTCTTTTATTACTCATGCCCTTTGTATTACTTCATGTTATATAGGGGGTATGGTGGAGCAGCATTTACTTGGTGGTTTTATCTGTTGTTACTTACATTCATTCATTTGGTAATCTTGGCGTTCCGTATTATAAAATACATTATTTCATGAATAAATTACTTAAAATATTTTGTCTTTATGGGTTGTTTTGCCTATGTTATTGTTGTAAAAATAGCATAAATCCTAATCTTATAAACAAAAAAGTTTGTAAGCAAATATTGGTAAAAAATTATTTTGATGATAATGAATACATTATTAATGATGATATTTCAATCCAAGAACTGTATGAACTCTTACAGAATGCAACTCTATGTGACATAATCAAATTGCCTCCAAGATTAGTATTAACTATAAAAGGAACAAATTATCATCAAACTTTTTTCATATGTGATAATTATATAAAAGATGACAAAAGAAAAATATATAGATGTAAAAAAAATATAGAAAAGGAGTTAAAGAAAATCATCAAAGAATAGTGGACTATCTGCAAAAAACGTGTGGACTATGCATAGATTTTCCCAAACAAAAAATTATAGTAAACAAACGTATAAAACGGAGAAATAAAGCAACCTAAATGGTTGATTCTTCAAAAATAGAGACATGGATTCCTATGCAAAATATAGTTCTTATCCTGTCGTTTTTAACTTGGAGAAATATTACGCTTTAACTAAATAATAAAAATGGCTCTTATATTTGAAAACATTATAAAGGATTTAAGTCAGATAGGTTTCTTTTCTAAATATAAATTTAGAAAACGCGATGCCTCCTTTTTATTAAAAACGAAAGGAGGAAAATATATTATAGAACTTGATCATTGGATGGACGAAACGACTTCATCCCTCGTAATATATCCTATCTATGGTATTAGATTTGATATTCTTCATAAATGGTTTGAAAAATTTAGTATAAAAAGTCTTCAAGACCAACGAGATAGAGCAAGTATCTCCTTTTCTGGGGATATGCTTTCTTTACAAGATAAATTCTATTTTAGTTTGGATGGAGAAAAATATACAACCGACTTTGATTATTTTCAAACCAATCTCCAAAAATGCGCAGAGTATGTTTTTAAAGAATATTCTGCTCTTGATGAACTATACGAGAAGACGATTTTACCAATTTTGAATGGTAGTGCCACCCTTCCAAATGTTGGTGCTGATTGGATATTTATAGATTTAGCTTTATGTAAATTGGTAAGTCCATCAAATTTTTCCAAACTTAAACAAATAATTTTCCATCATGTTAGATATATGTATGAACAAAAAGAACCTAACGTTTTGGATTACTATAATCAGTTAGAAAGTGTTTTTAGTTATTTGGAAAATAATAGAATATAACCTATAAGATGACAACCGATTATCTTATTTCTATAATAGACTAATTATGAAAAAGATTTTCTTTTATATAATAATTGCATCGTTACTTGTTGTCTCTGGTTGTGACAAGAATAAAACGCCAAAGATATTTATAGAAGAATCTTTGGATTCATTACTATCTAATTTCATAAAAGATAATCCAAACGACCATATTTATTCTATACTTTTTTACAATAAAAACGAAAAGCAATTTATGGAGATAACAAGCTTTGGGAAACTTTATTATAGTAGACTTGTTGATAAGGTTTTCTATAAAGATGGGAAACTTATATGTTACTATTCCATTAATAGGAGTTGGGCTGACAGTTTACTAAATATTCCTGCTTCTTTGTTATGCACTGATTCACTTAAAAAGTATGATGATCTTAGCACAGGACTCATAAACTATGAAGGTCCACTGAACACAAGGACATACAGGATATTCAGTAAGGGAAAAATATTGCCAGCAAAAGAGGATGACTTTGTTTGCAAAGTAATAGCAAGTGATACAAATGTTATTAAAAATGAGCAAATAAACAATATCTTAAATAGTTTTATCAACGAACACAACCCTATTATTACATATATACGATTTAAACACATAAAAAATAAACGATATATGTGTCTCGGAAATGACATTTCTTATGATAAGAAAGGGTTTATTGGAATGTTCTATCGAAATGGAAGAATTGTTGTCTTGTATTCTGATATCAATATGGCTGACAACGACATTGTTGAAACAAAGCTATTGAAATCGATAAAAGAATTATCGGACTACCACATCGTACACAATGAAATTCCTGTTTATTTTCAAACAGAATACTGCTTAAAAGGAGATGACCTTACAGAGGTTTCATGCAATGACCCTGAATACATAAAGGTACATTTCAACTAAGAATCAGTCATATAAAATAAAAAGAAGCGGAACACTGCCTAATCATCCTTTCCTATACGCCTTTGTCTTGCGCCCAACGCAGGATGAAGGCTTTTCTTTTTTCAGCGGTATGCTCCGCCTTCAGCACCTCCTTCGCTTCGCTATCCGCACCTTTGGCTTTTGCAATCTCTTAGGCGTGAGAGTCAATACCATAAGGTAACCAATCCCGATTTTCAAAGGAGTAAGGCGTGGCGCACCGCCTTTCCTGCACTTTGTGCATCTTTCCCATGCTGTTGTCTTGGTAGCTTGTTCCACCGTCCCATGCAATGTCTGTGGACGAATCGGCTTTTTGTTCGCCACCAAAATGACAAGTATTCATATTAGCCTTTTCTAATCCGTTCCACACTCTCATTAGTGAATGGCTTCGACACCACTGATGTCCGTTTCATTATGCCACAAGCACATCCACCTTTCTGCTTGCCTTAAAGATAGGTATCTGTCTGCCACGATTTCATCATGGAAGAAGTAGCCATCCCATCCTATGATGACAACAGAGATTGCACAATTCATATCACCAGTCTTCTTCTTTTATTATTCCGGAGTAATATTCTGAAGTGGTGTTCTTTGTACCAAATCATTTTATTTGTTCGACGTGAAGCACTTACCAAATGTAATGCTTATGATTTTTCCTTTGCAAAGTTAGCGCAAGCGGCATTCTGAAAGGGTCGCGCTCCACGCTTACCCTAAGATTTTTTCAAAAGTTTTTGGGGCAGGTTTGCCTCATTCCAAAATCTTTCAAGCCCGAAGGATGAAATAATCTTGGCTATCCCTTGCATTTACATGCCTTCTCCTTGCTGCTACTTGTATGCACGTAAAAATTACAAAAGCACTTCGGTGCTTCACTTTTAAGTCGAACAAATAAAAATTTAAAGATTATGGTACACACCACTTTTAATTCAGAATATCACTTCGGTAAAAGAAGTTCAAGACAGGTTGAATTGTCAAGCAATCTCTATCAGGTTGTCATCAATGGAGAGGATGGCGAGTATATCGAATATGAAATCGAGGCTGACAGCCATTCTGAGGCAAGCGCCAAGGCGGAAGCACTCGCAGCAGACAGCTTTGTAGACATCAGCTATATCGAAGTCTATCTCATTCACTAATCAGATTGTTTCACTCTTAAAATAAGAAAGTTATGAATACTTCAAATGTCATTTTAGCAGCTAAAGCCAATTCCGACAAGTCCACAAACAATGTATGGGTCGTTTACACAAGCGATAACAGCTCAGACAAGATGTATTGCACAAGTGCATACAAGGCGATGCGCCTCGCCTTCCTCCTCAAAAAGAGGTTGGGATTGAACATCTCTGATAATTGCCTCGCACGCCTCTCGCAAGAGATTGCAAAAGCCAAAGCCCCACAAGGGGCTACGGCGCAGGAGGTGCAGAAGCCGGAGCCAGCTCCAGTAGAGGAAAAGCCTAAGAAGAAAAGAGGGCGCAAGCCAAAGGCTGAAAAGGCTGCTTAGGCAGTCTTCCACTTCCGCCCGGCTCGAAGGAGTCGGGCTTTCTTCTGTCGCTGCTGCAAGATCGTAACAAGTCCGCACTTGCCTACACTCCATACTAAAGCCCTTTGTCCTTCGAGCCGTGCAGAGCAACGCTGCGGTTGGGTCTTTTCTTATACAGGCAAAGCCTGTTATCTTTGAAAACAAAAAGGTCATGCTGAAAATCAATTATAATCCTTCTCTCTACGTCTTCACTTGCAACATCCCATCGGAGATTGAAATCTCTACTGATGCTGCTTCGGTATATGTCACTATCGCATGTGGTCCTGACACTATCTTTGAAACTACGCTTTACCCTTACAACAACATCGCCATGCTCTATGATGCTCGCTCCATCATCGAGGGACACATGCTGGATAAGCAACGTGTCTTCGCCAACTTTGTCATCACGGCGGACACAAAGACTGAAGAGACGACCACACCGGAGCGCCATTTCATTTACTCTCGTCTGAGCCTCGCCACAAATGCCATGGGCTTTGTACAGCTGTTCTTCCTCACCACACGCTCGATGTTCACCATTCCACGCAATTCGTTTCAGACTCTTTCGGCATTTTATTTGCCTGATGTCACGTTGCAGGGCTACACCGAGTGTCTGGCTCTCTTCGACGGCGAGTCTACACCTCGCATGGTTCGCATCGAGGATGCTAAAGTGGACACCAAGAACACCACCTTGATACGTGACATTATAAGTCCTATTGCTATAGAAACCCGCATCGGCAGCAAGTGCCGACTGCTACAGTTCACCGTTCATCGTGGCTTTCTTGCCAAGACGTTCTATGTCACTGACCGCACGCCGAACCTCACGCTTCTCGTGCGCAATGAGTTCAACTGCGATGAATACATACATCTCACTTGCGTCACAAAGAGCAAGCTCGACCTCGACCGTTCCACTGCCACCTCGCTCGGTGGCACCACCTTCTATGATGACAAGTCCGCCTACGAGTATGACGTTGAATCCTCGATGCTTACCTTCGAGGAAGCCAAGCACTTCTCCCAGCTCCTCCTTTCTCGCTATGTCAACATCGTTGAGATAGGTGGTGCCCTGGCACCCATCACCATCACTGATATAAACAGTGAAATCTCCGATGCCGACAACGCCACGAACAGCATCAAGTTCAAGTATAAGTACAGTAGCCATCATTTCCCAATCACCATCGACTATGGCAACAACATCTTCGATGATCCTTTCTACCGCACCTTCGATTAATCCACATCGCTATGCAATCCATCCACATTACCACCCTCCGCAAAATACTCTCCAGTCCCGAACCCATCGACATCCGTCTATGGACTCGCAGCGGTGAAATCCAGTCCTGGCACCGCTGCATCTCCCTCAAATATGACTTCTATAAAGGCACAAGGCGAATGAAGCTGCTGGACTCCAACGAGATCCGGCAGCTTCGTGATGTTTGTATATTTGAGGTGAATGGAATTGAGGTGTATATGTAGTGTGTCACAAGAAGTATCTTTTTTTTGTAACAAGATCAACATTTGTGTTTGCATGGCTGATATTGTATATTTGTGGTTTTATAGAATATGTATCGGGCATTTTTTAGTTAAACATTGCTACTTTTCTAAGCCTTTTCTTTGTTTTGTCACAAAAAGTTGCTAATTTTGTGACAAAATTAAGGTTAGACATGGAAAGTATAGCTCATAAAATTGAAAACAGGATAAAGGGATTTGGTAGGGGAAAGATTTTCTTTGCCGATGACTTCCTTGATTTGGGCTCTTCTGATGCTATCCGACAGACTTTGCTTAGGCTTACAAAAAGCGGGGTAATTATTCGTGTGGCACAGGGCATTTACTGTTATCCCGAAATTGACGAAACTTTGGGATTGGGGGTGATTTATCCTACTGACATCCAAATTGCTGAAGCCTTGGCTGAACGCTCTCATTCCAAAATTGTCCCCACTGGCGACTATGCGCTGAATGTTCTTGGACTTTCTACACAGGTTCCGTTGAATAGTGTTTTCCTCACAAATGGAAAATCGCGCAGAATATCAGTGTCAGGGAATAGATCTATCACATTTAAGAATACGGCTCCACGCAACTTGGCTTTTACGAACCGACTTGCCATGTTGGTTAATTCTGCTCTAAAGTCGATAAAGAACGTCAATGTTACTACTAAACAGACGGATCATATTTACTACTTATTGAGACAGGAGAAGAAAGAAGATGTGCTTGTCGACTTGAAACTGATGCCTGTATGGATTAGAAAAATTGTACAAAACGCTTATGAATAAATTCTTTGAACTTTCGTTTGACGACCAACGACGTGTGCTTCAACAAGCATCTGCACGATGTGGGTTGCCTCCACAGGCTATAGAGAAGGACTTGTGGGTTTCTAATATTCTGCAAATCGTTTTCGACTTGCCTTTTGCTGATAAACTCATCTTCAAAGGTGGCACATCTTTGAGCAAGGTCTGGCATCTTATTGAGCGTTTCTCTGAAGACATCGATTTGGCTGTCGACCGCTCTTTGTTTGGGTTCGAGGGCGACTTGACGAAGAAGCAGATAAAGAAACTGCGCAAGGCTTCTTCGCTATTTGTCAAAGACACGTTTTGCCCGGCATTGCAGGAGGCTGTCGAGAAATATGGTTTGCAGGACTTTTGCAAAATCGAGTCTGAGCCAGACGGTGAGGGCGATAGCACATATCCAGAACCGAGAAAGATTTTCGTGAGGTATAAGAGTGCTTGGGCTGAGCCGTCTGAATACCTTTCGCCAATAGTGATGTTGGAGATTGGAGCAAGGTCTTTGCTGGAGCCAAACGAGCAAACACATATCAACAGTATGGTCGAGGGCGTGTTTCCTACCATACAGACAACAATTGTCGATAGCAAGGTGGCAACGGCTCTTGCAAGCAAGACTTTCCTTGAAAAGGTATTCCTCTTGCACGAGTTGTTTTCCGTAGAGGGACGTGGTGTCATTGCCGACCGCAAGTCAAGACATCTTTATGACCTCTCTCGTATGATGGACAAAGACTTTGCTTTGGCTGCCATAAAGGATGATGAACTGTGGGAATCCATTCGTCATCATCGCGAGATATTCACAAGCATTAGTGGTATGGACTACACCCCAGACATCCGTCGTCGCATCGTTCTCGTTCCTCGTGAGGATATACGCAGCGCATGGGAGGCTGACTATAAAAGTATGTGCTCTTCCATGATTTTCGGAGAGAAACCTTCTTTCATTGAACTCATTGAGAATATGAAAGTGCTTGAAGATAGATTCCACAGGTTTTGAAATGTGACAAGAAATGAAAAAATGCAATAATTCATGCAATATATTCAAAATCTACCGTTTATTTTAAGTAGTACAATTAAACGTAAAATGAAAAAGACTTTAAACCTTTTATTCCTGCTACTTGCAGTTTTTGCTGTTTCAAGTTGCAGCAGCGATGATGACGAGAAAAAAGATTCCGTCAAGGAGATAACAATATATGTTTCTTCTGAAACGGGTGAAAGTTACGGATTTAACTCTACCCCAGAGGAATGTATGCTTGTAAAGTTTGATAATCCAAATGGTAAATGGGAACATCTTGGTCTATATCGTATCGAGGGTTTCACTTATGTAAAAGGGCATGAGTATGAATTGCGGGTAAAGATGACTACACTTGCCAATCCGCCAGCTGACGGCTATAGCCACAAATATTTGCTCGTCAAAATTGTTCAAGACAAACTCGTCAAAGAGACGGAAACTCCAACCAATAGTGTAAAGTCAGAAAGCGACATTGAGTATCAGGAGCTGTGCCCGTACAACAAATACGAGACAGAAGACAACTATATCGTAGATAGCGAAGGAAATATCTATAAAGGCAATGGGTGGCCAAAGCCTTCTTATGAACATAGCAGGATATACGTAGAAAATGTTTTGGATAAAGGCGATGACAACTGGGTCAAATTCAATAGCATCCCATATCAGGCCTATTGCTCATACGTCATTTCTCCGCTGACAGACGATATAAGGTTGGTGTACAATGAGGACGGCGGCCCGTTGTTTAAGAAGGTAATACAGGAAAGCGAATTTGAGTATATTACAAAAAAGATGAACTCAGGCGAGAAACTGCAGTATTTTCTCATCTTGGCCAATGTATACAAAAAAGGACTCCAGAAATTGAAATTTACAATTACGAAACAATGAAACGCTGTTTGTACGAATAATGTGTCATAACAAATAAGTGATTATGAAAAAGCGTTTCCTCTTATCAATCGCTTTTCTGATGGTTACGACATTATCTGCCCAGCCATTGGCTCCAAGCAGTTGTGCTGATGTCTGCCAAAAGGATGCACTTATAACTGTCGCAAGGAGTGTCGCCAATACCTTTGGTCCTGCATACGTTCCGTTTTTCAAAGGTGCTGAAATATCTGAAATGCGGATTTTCCAAAAGGACGACTATGGTGACAATCATCGCAAAATAAGAAAACAGTTTGGGAAAGCGTATTATGAAGTGGTTTTTACTTATGACAGCACGGCTGTCAGATTTGCATTTGACTATGCTGCCAAGGTCAGGATATGGAAAGATACTGGCGAACCATTGGATGTGATTTTTGGCAATGGCATGGGAAGAAACTTTCTCTTTAAAAGTTTCAGAAAACAAACAAGACAAAACAAAAAGAGAAAGAAAGCAACGGCACATTCGATAGAGCAAGTCCCTTTGCAAACAGAGAAGACACCTGAAAACATTTGGAAGATAAAAATCGAATGAAACTGTTGGATTAAGACAAATATCTACAGTTTTCAATGCGAATCCCTACTTACTGCCAAGCCATCTTTTCACATTCATTATGGCTCTGTTCTGTTCGCCTCCGGTATGGTCTTTCACAATCTTTCTGCTATCTTCTTGCACAGCTTCATAAAGAACCAACAGATGAAAATTTGATGGCTCAATAAGTTGTTCCATGATAAGTGGTATTATCTGTTTCCCCATGGATTTCAAATAGTGGAACTCGGGTAACTTTGAATACGAATATGTATTTGAGCTCAAGAGTATTTCACGATTATGGGTTATTGCGTAATTCCATTTGTAAAGCAAAAAGGAGAAACATGTTTTTATGCTATCAGGGGCCTGTGCAGCCAGTTCCTTGACTTTGTGCTTTTCCTCCGTTGTCAATGTTGGCGTGTCAAATTTAGTAGATGTAGCCATCTCGTTCATACTATGATCTAACAAGTTCGGACTCGTTATCAAAAACCATTGATTGCTTTCCCAATATTGATACTCTCCTTGTTTTTGTTCTTCGCCCTCAAAAGTTACCTTGGCTTCTCCATTAAGGAATGGAGTGGCATAAGAAAAAACAGGTGGTATTACGATAACGCCACAAGTGTCGGCAAACCCCACTTTGCCATTTTTCCCAATAATTCTAAACAAGCCATCACTAACGCAGTCTGGACCATTGTCTATCTTATATACCTCAAACAACTCCTTTCCATGGTTGTCTATACCGATGATTTTACCTTTTCTATTACCTACAAAACCGATGGACGTGATAGTGTCTGTAAACGCTATTGTGTATTTCTTGCTCTTCACTATTGTTTTCCCATCAGAGTTTTTGTAACAGATGTGTTTCTCATTATCGCATTTATAAATAGATTGTGCGTCTACTCTCTGAAAGTGTATCAGAAATAGAAGAATGAGGGTTGTAAAAAGAGCGATTGAGAGAATAGGTGATATTATCTTTTTCATTTTGTCTAAAATTATTAGTTAATCATATATTAAACCCAGATGGTTTAATGGAATAACGTTATTTTAGAACTTTTCGTATAAACCACGATTGATTTTCACGCATTAAAGATTAGCCTTTTAATATAAAAGCATATAATTCCTAAGGAATTAAGAATTAGCATTGTCTTTTCCCCACCTCCCATTCGCTCATATCTTTGCCCTAAAAAACCAAGATATGAGCGATTTTTCATTTATCCCACCGACATCCGTTGTCACCATCCCCGGCACCCATGCCTCCGCAGCCTTCACCTCCAAGACAAGTGAAGTCTTCAAGGAGGAGCACAACATCGCACCAATCATCATCAACGACAAGATGAAGTACATCCCATGGGGAGGTGACAACCAGATGCCGTACAATATCATTGACCTCATCGAGTCTGACGAGACGATGAGCACTTGCCAGATGTTCAATGCCGAAGTCTGCTATGGCAGCGGACTTGTCTATGACACAGAGCTTGCCACCGCACAAGTGCAAGCGCAAGTGGATGACTTCATACTGGACAACGACCTCGCAAGTTACTTCCTCGGTGTGTGCCAGGACTTCAAGCACTTCGGCTTTTGCGTCAGCGTGATTATCCTCAATGAGGATGCCAGTCGCATTGTCCGAATCGTCCGCAAACAGGCGTGTTACGTCCGCTTTGCTCCTGCCGACAAGTCAGGCGTGATACCTTACATCCTCTATGCCAACTGGCGTAATACGGTCAGTCCGGAGGACATCGAGCGCATTGAACTTCTCAATCCGCAGTCGCCATTCACCGACCTTCAGAACAGAGGAAAGAAAATCAAGAAGTTCGCTGTCATCAGCCGTATTCCTACGCCCGACAATACGTATTATCCAATACCATACTACGCAGCTCTTTTCAAAGGAAAGTGGTTCAACATCAAGCAGCTCATTGGCATCGCTAAGGAAGCGAAGCTCCGAAACTCGGCTCCCATAAAATACCACATCGAGATTGCCAACTCGTTTTGGAACAACATCTTCAAGGTCGAGGGCATTACTGACCGTGTCAAGCAGCAGGAGCGTGTCAACGAGGAGAAGGACAACATCATCAACTTCCTCACTGGCATGGAGAACAGCGGAAAGGTACTCTTCTCTACGTTCTATGTTTCGCCCAATGGTGAGGAGCAGCATGACGTGGTCATTAACAAAATCGAGACGGACAAGGAGGGTGGCGACTGGGCGACAGACATTGTCGAAGCCATCAACATGATGTGCTTTACCATGCGTGTACACTCCAACCTCGTAGGCTCGGTGCCAGGCAAGTCGCAGACCAACAACTCCGGCAGCGACAAGCGAGAGCTTTACACCATCGCCCAGGCTTTACAGAAGCCTTACCACGACCTTCTCTTTTCCGTTCACCGACTGATTATCCGTTTCAACAAGTGGACAGCGGTCAAGCCGGACTGCCCATTCATCCAGCTCACCACGCTCGATGAAAATAAGGACGCAAAGCAAGTTTCACTCAATAAATCCAAAGACAATGGCAATGCTGATAAATAACAACGATACCCTAAGAAAGTATGTTCCCAACACGCTTAAAACGGTAGCTGGTGAACTATCTCTTTTTGACAAGATACAGTATCACCTATTACAGGCGGAGCAATGGCTTACCGACACTTTCGTTTCGTCCGACACAATGAGTCGCATCCGCACATACTCTGACAACACACCGCTCCTGCATTACTGCCGTATCATCACGGCTGCAGAGGCAATGCGCCACGCAGTACCACAGCTTGACCTCATCCTTACGCCTAATGGCTTTGGCATCGTCAGCAACCAGAATGTGATACCGGCATCTAAGGAGCGCATCGAGAGACTTCTTCTTTCTCTCGAAAAACAGCGCGACGATGCGCTTGCCGTTATCCTCACCATGCTTCCGGATGCTCACCATTGGACTGCATCGGAGCTGTTCAATTACTTCGCTGCCACGATGTTCCCTACACTTGACATCGTTCACCAGCTGGGCTTCGCTGACCATATCTAGCTGCGATACCAGGACACTCGTGCCAAGTTACTCGCCATTGAGCACCGCCTCGAAACGGAGTTTTTCAGTCCGGAACTCATGGACATGCTTCGCACGGCCAACGCTCTCAACAGATGGGATATGACTCTCGACACCGCTCAATACAAGCGGATGTATCAGCGCATCTCTGCCATCGAGTTCTCCATCCTCCGCATCGGTGAATATCCGATACCAAGCATCATCGACATAGTGAACAGCATACGTTTAGCCAAAGGCAACGTATTCGCCGAATGGAAACAGTCTGACACCGCCAAACTCTTTGAAGATCATGGTTATAAAAATAAAAAGGAGAGTGGAGGGTATTTCTTCTGAAAATCAGATGCACTTTCGCAAAATAATTGTATTTTTGCGAAAGCAAAACAAAATATATGGAACAATTCAAATTCGATTTTTTCAAAAAGGAGCACAGCAGTCAGACCATGAATGTTGTCACACTCTCCAAAGCAGAATGTGATAAGGTTTTTGCCTCGTTTTGTTCGGCATATAATATGGAGAAACAAGAGCGAAACCAAGTCTTTGACATTATTCAAGATAAGGGCATCCCGGTAAACTTCACAAACGCAGAAGATAAAAATTTTGATTTGTCTTGTTTAATATCCGAAAATTGCAAGAGGCAGTTGCCCACACATCTTTATGTATGTTGGGATTATTTTTATGCAATAGACCGTTTTGACTTTAATGATATCGTTAAATATTTTAGTGATATATGGTATCCATCAGTTGATGACATAATAATTTTTGATGACTCATATAAAGTTTGTATGATGATAAGACACGATGGCGTAATTTATTTATTGAATAAAAAACCTCAGAAATAAGAAACAAATACAACGTTTTGGGTATTGATAGTAGTCTTCTCTCGTGTAACAAATTATGAATTAACATGGAAGCAACAAGATGTTTTACTTCTGAAATACTCTTCTGAAAATATAAGAAAAACGACAAAAATCCGTTATGTTAGTGTGACAAAAATGCTTTTGTATATGCCTACTTAAAATATAATTCAATGATAACCGCTACGTTTTGTATATTATTAAAGGTAAATAGTTTGAGTGTTTTCTTTGACAGAATGATAAGTTCTCTCAATTTCACACCAAACAAGATGGATGTGTACTATAATGAATTTTTTACCCCAAAATTTCTTGTCAAATATAATCCACAATTACCTCATTTATTATCTAAAGCAGAAGTTGACGGAGGAATCACTTCTTTTAGTTTATATGATAGTAAATATTCAAATGAAAGAGTTACCCCATTCTTTCGGGCAAAAATCTTAGACACTACATTTTCAAACGAACAAGTAGTATGCGTATTGGAATGGGTATCGTACCCAACACTATATTTTAATCCAGATACTCATTTTTTGAATAATTGCCTTTGTGATGATGTGAAACTGATTTTTCTATTTGCATATAATCAACTTGATATAAGAACAGCAGTGCAGACCAATTACCTAAAAAAACTACTGAATCCACGATTAAGATGGGGCAAAATGGTAATGATAAAAGATTTTCCTTTTATAGCAGCACCTGTAATGTTTTTTGGAAAGGATTATTTTAGTATCATTCCTAAAAAAGAATTATTGAAAGTCCCAAATTCACAAGATATCACAATTAGAGAACAAGAAATTATATCCATAAAGTTATTTGGGCTTTATGAAAATCCTAATCTTCATAGAAATTCTCAAAAAAAATACTGGAAAGTAACATCCCTTTCACAAAGAATAAAGAAATATAAAGAACAAACATTTTCAATAGACGCAATTTCACAATATAAAAAACGATATGAGAAAATGAAAGCAAATCATGCTTTGGAATAGTGATTTGACACCCCCCTTGTCTTTTCCCCAACCTAAATGCTTCCGTACTTTCGCAGTATGGAAGCATTTTTCGATTTATCTCTCCCCAAGTCGTGGGCGGACTTGTCCGACCCGCAACTCCTCTTTTTCTTCCGCCAACTTGCCACCGACAAGCCCATGGCGGAAATCCAAACACTATGCCTGTGTCATTGGGCAAACATTCTCGTGCGTTGCCGTTTGTACGGCAGCGTTTACCTCGTCCAACACGACAAGCAGCAAGCCACGCTGACCTTGCGCCAGTTCGTCTGTGCCATTACCGCCCTTGACTTTCTCAAATCTTTTCCTCCATACCCAATAAGAATAAGGACATTCGGCAAAGCACGAGCCATCGCCGCCGACTTCCAGGGCGTACCGTTCTCCAGCTTCATCTCACACCGCCAACATCCTCTCCGCATGGGATTCCCTCGCCAACTCCGACAGTTACAGTCGCTTCTACCAACGCATCTTCGCCATCGAGTTCTCTATCCTCCGCATCGGTGAATACCCGATACCAAGCATAATCGACATTGTGAACAGCATACGTTTAGCCAAGGGCAACGTATTCGCTGAATGGAAAAACTCCGACACCGCCAAACTCTTTGAAGACCATGGATAAAAAAAAGGAGTGTGGAGGGTATTTCTTCTGAAAAAGTTGTATTTTTGTGGCAGTTCAACAATGATTAATTAAAATCGCAAAAAAGAATATGATTAAGTATTTCTATTTCGTATTGCTGTCTCTTCTTGTCAGCTGTTCTTCAACAGGCATTAAACTGGTTGATGAATACTATATATTCCCTCCTGACGATTATTATGATTCGTATTATTTGAAATGCAAATTATTAAGCGATAATGGCCCAGTAATAGATAGCGTGCATATAGTTTATTGGAATGATTCAACCATAATAATTGAACGAAAAGCGAAACATGATAATTGGATTATTAATGCTTTCGACAATAAATTAAAATATCGCAATAACGATACGGTAGTTGGACCAGTTTCTACATCATATATAAAGCGTTTGCAATCAAAGACAGGATTGTGTGGCACGGTAGTTGGACCAGTTTCTACATCATATATAAAGGTATTTATGGAAAATAAAAAGTTCAAAAAACTTGTTTTTGAATAGCGTATTAAAATAAGGAGGAGAGCAGTGGATATTCATCCTGAAAAAGTTGCATTTTTCATGTAATATTCAAAGAGGTTGTGCGTTTTATAATAAAAACCATTAAATATATAACAAATGAAAGAGAGACTATTTGCAACCATGTTGCTTTTTACTTGCATCTTGTCTTTAGCTTCATGTAGCAAAGACGATGGTGATTGGGATGCCATGAAATGGGAAAAGAACAATTATGAAGAAGCACTGACACCAAGTTTTGGCAAGGCTATTGGCGTGCCAAAGTCTGGCGGTACATATACTTTCAAATGCAAGAATTACAAGAATTTTTGGATTGAATACGTTAATGAGTCGGTGGGTGATAAAACCATTAAAAACGTTCCTTCGTATGATGACAAACCTTATTCCGAAGTTAAAGGCAGCTATACATCTTCAAAGGTGGAAGGAAATACGCTCACTGTTACATTTGCGCCAAACGAAACACAGGATGGACGTTATGTTCGTGTAGCCGTTTCTGCAGGTGATATTTTTGACAAAATCATGTTTGTGCAGAAACCAGAATAAACAATTTGTCTTTTCCCCAACCCAAATGCTTCCGTACTTTCGCAGTATGGAAGCATTTTTCAATTTATCCCTACCCACTGATTGGCAGTCACTCTCTGACAGCCAACTCTTGTATTTCTTCACGCAGCTCTCGCATGATCTGCCAATGGAAGAAATACTCACTCTCTGTCTGTTCAAATGGGCAGACCTAAGAGTGTTGTGCAAGACGCATGACGGCAGCTATCTCGTAAAGCACCGCCAAGCGTCCAAGCAGGAGGCTATGCTCACTATCACACAAGTGCAAGCTACCACGGCTTCATTGGACTTCTTGCGCCAATTCTCTCCATTGCCAGTTCGCATCTCCAAAATAGGAAGAGCAGCTGCTATCGAAGCCGACTTCCAGGGCGTGCCGTTCTCGACATTCATCTCTGCCGACAACTACTATCAGGGCTTTCTTCACACCAAGAACGAGGCTTTATTGAAAGACCTCGCCACGCTTCTGTATCCAAAGGTCAAGTCGCGCCACCTGACAACACCGTTTTTGCTCAACGCCTTCTATTGGTTCTCGTCACTAAAGCATTACTTCGCCCGACTATTTCCACATTTCTTGCAGCCGATGCCAGCCGACGAGCAGAACCTACTTGGCTATGCACCGCCCATCGGCGAGATGCTGCGGACTGCCATGAATGCACAGATCCGTGCCCTCACTGGTGGAGACATCACCAAAGAGGAAGCGGTGCTCTCGATGGACACATGGCGAGCACTCACAGAACTCGACGCTAAGGCTAAAGAAGTAGAAGACATCAAACGACAAACGAAATGACAGACAAGAACATCAATTGGGATGCCACAGCCTTCTTCGCATCCCTCACAGAAACAAACAAGTTCGCCAAGGCCCATGACTTTGTATTCGCAAAGATCAGCGGACTCGATGGCTTCGAGGAAGCCTTGCAGCAGCTACAGTCCGCCACGGCTATCATTGCCGTCAGCGACATAAGCCAAGGCTATATCGAGATGAACAACAGTCCGCACACTCGAAGAGTGAAGACGGTCTTCCTCGCCATGCGCCACGCCATTGATGATATGGCTGCACGCCAGCTGTGCATGGACACCATGCGCGAGCTGTTCCGGCAGTTTATGAGCAAGCTAATCCTCGAAAAGACGAAGCAGGAGCAGCATAATATCTATCTCGACTCTCGCATTTCCTTTCAGGAAATCGACCAATACTTCTTCTCTGGCTGTGCCTGTGCTTTCTTTCAAATCGCCGTTGACACTTATACCGATTTACGTTATGACCCATCTGAATGGCAATGACCCACAACTGCAAGAACGTGAGAAGTTCGTTCTTGCCTTCAACGATACGATGCTCAAAATATGGCGTGAGCAAATGACACTCCTCGGTGTAATCGACACCGGACGTTTGCTTCACAGCCCCAAGTCCCTCCCTGTCCGTGCGGATGGTTGTTTCATTGAGTTAGGACTAAGCCAGTCCTTCCTCGAATATGGCCTTTGGCAGAACTTCGGTACGGGCAAAGAGATTCCTCGTGGAAACAAGGGCGACATCGGCCGTGAACGCAAGCGCAAAAAGAAACCCTGGTTCAGCCGTAAGTACTACGCTTCCGTCATGAACCTCCGTGACTTCCTCTCCGACAACATCGCTCATGAGTTCGTTGGTGTCGTCGCCCAGGCTCTTGACGACAAGTATGTGCGCTATAATCACTAACAATGTCTTTTCTCCATCTAAAAGTCAGCCATACCTTTGCTAAAAACAAGCAAAAGTATGGCTGACATTTCATCTATCACATCTCTCATTACCTCATTTCGCAGCGAGACGCGCGAAGAGGCTATAACGCCCGAAGTTCTGGGCGCACTGTTGCAGAAAATCGCTGACCTTTTGGGAAAAGCTGCTCTGCAGACGGACGTGAGTCGCCTTGATAATTGGCGCTTGGATCTTGCACGCATCGGCTATGTGCTGACATCGCTCACCATCGGTTCGGACGACCGCAACAACGTGTACTTCACTTTGGGAAAGGCGAACCTCTCTACTGGAATCAATCAAATTGCAAACAATTCCATTCTCATCCGCCAAGCCACTACCGAGCGTGCCGGTGTCATGCGTGCGCAGCAGGTGCAGGACTTGAACAAATGCAAGTCCGAGCTATCTTCATGCATCGCTTCTATGAATAAGGTGCAGGAGGCTCTTGTGAATTTTCAAAAGGCTACTCAGAGTCTGAGCCTGCGCATTTCAAAGAACAACATTGAAATCGGAAACAACGCTGAAAGCATACAAGTTCTTCAATCTGACCTCAAATCGCTTGCGTCGCAGATAAAATCGTTGCAGACTGACATTCAGAAGTTTGCCACGATGAAGCAGGCTACACAGATGCACATTGAATGTGTCATCACTGACAATCATCTCATTATACAGGATGCGCACCGCTATATACGGCAAGGGCTTACACCAGTCATTTTCCGACACTCGGTGCGTACAAGTCGCAAGCAGGAGGATGAAAACGGTGTGCGTGAGTATCTTCCACGGCGACGTGGCTGGAACCGCTTTTATGACGACCGAAAGATTAGTGTGAATAATGGCGACGAGATTTCTTTCCGTCTGGATAAGGAGGGCGACCCGAACAGAGGCAAGTTTTTTACTGAACCTGGTGTGTTGTTCGGCGACTGCCGTGCCGTCATCGACCCCGAAACGCAACAGCTTTTGGAAGTCCGCATTTACTTTGGCAAACGCTCCTATAACATTCTTGGCATCAACCGACATTTCCGCTTCGCCATCGGATTTTACAAGAAGTCTAAAGATTATGGTCCGTTCCAGTTCGGTGAACTCCGAACTAACCTCGCTGAGTTCAGGGTTATCGCAAGGGCTGATACATTAGATAGTAGCAACAATTACGAACTCACTTTCATTTTCAGTATGTAAACGAAAAGAGCCATGGTTTCTCCGTAAGGAGTCCACCACAGCTCGGATGCAAAATGGTGTTCGCGACACCACACTGCCAAAGAGCAATGGTCCAATCGACCACAACTCAATCGCAAAGATAATGCAAATCGAATGCAGAACAACAAGCGTGCTTGATTGTTATGCTGAGATGCAGCTTATCTTATACAAAGATAACCACATCATATTAACTATCAAAAGACAATTCATTATGACAAAAGAAACTAAGGAAAACGTGCAGATTGTATCTGCCATAGCTATGCTCATCGGAGGATTCCTCCTCGCTGTCGCAGGATTCATCGTACCGCCCACCGGACAAATTCACGAGTCTGTCCTGGGTGTATTCGCAGAGTGTCTAATCTACGCTGGGTCTATCTTCGGTGTCACTATCTACATACAGACTAAGTATGCAGAACTACGCTCGTACCTCGATGACAAACTGAAACGGAAGGAGGGGAAGGATGCGCAAGATTGACCTCATCATCGTCCATTGCTCTGCCACGCCCGAAGGCAAGGACTTCACCACGGCAGATATCGACCGCTGGCACCGGCAGCGAGGCTTTGCTTCCATCGGATATCACTTCGTCATCTACCGCGACGGCTCTGTGCATCATGGCAGACCGCTCGCACAAGTTGGAGCGCACTGCCAAGGGCACAACGCCCATTCCATAGGAATCTGCTATATCGGTGGTTTGACCGCCGACGGCAAACACCCTAAGGACTCTCGCACGGAAGAGCAAAAGTCCGCATTGGTGGCACTTCTTCGTAATCTCAGAGTGCAGTTCCCCAATGCCAAAATCCGAGGACATCGCGAAATGACGTGCAAACGAGCGCAATATGAAGCTGGCTTCAATATTGCCGAGTGCAGCCGTCATTGTGCAAATTGCAAATTCGCTGCCAAAGCGTGCCCATCATTCGATGCCACGTCTGAGTATGCCAACATCTAAACCCTACGATATGAAACATATCCTAATCCTTATTCTTTGTGCATTTGTACTGGCGTGCAAGAGCACAAAGACAGCATCATCATCCAATGAAAGTGAGCGAAACGCCGTTTCGCAAGCTCAATGGCGATCCGCTCAGAATCTTTCATTCAGCACCTTTCAGAGGCTTACCGCCCTTTCCATCGATAGCTGCGTCTTCACATTCGGGGGTGCCGACACGTCGGCAACCCCTCAATGTTCCGACCTCAGCTATCCATCGGGCAAGCCCCTGTCCAATGACAAGGCAAAGCCTCCATCTTATCACGGCAAGCCTTCAGCTATAAGTCACGGCAAGCCGTCCTCTCTCAGGCTCTACGGACTTCACCTTTCCCAAGAGGAAAAGGAGGAGTCCGCAGCTGCACAGCAGGTGGAAGACAGCATCGCAATATCGAAGCAGTCTTCATCCGACAAGTCGCAGGAAATCATCAAGTCAAGGTCTTCTGTTCCCTTCACGGCAAAGCTCGCTATTGCCGTCCTGATGATGATAACGGCAGTAGCCGTCATTTTCTTTATCCGTCGCTATCTCGCCGGCAGACGACGACACTTCGGTCACAGGCTCCCGAATTCATTGCCTGGTAGCTCCGGCGGTGCATTGTTCGGTGGCGAGGACAAGCCATTGCATGGCTAAGTGAAATTGTGGGGTGTTCCATTGCGTTCCGTCGCTTTGGGCTTCTGTTGCAAAATAAGTATGCCACTTCCCTGATCCGTACCATGTCTCTTTTTCTCGGATGTGAGGAGGACAAATCGCCTGAAGTCGAATAGTCCTCCATACATTCGAGAAAAGTGCAAGCACACAAGTCACGGTACGGGGTAAGCAACATACACATTTCTCCACGGCAGCCCAAAGCCCCTCCACTTCATTACACGCCCCACAATTTCACGGCTACGCCAGTCCTCGCCACCGAACAATGCACCACCTACGCACATGATTGACGCATCACCCAGCCAAGCAACGCTTGCAGCGAGCTTGTCTGACCTCCTCGTCAATCATCAACACGCAAGCGCCATCCGTCTTCCACGTCATTTCATTCCGTCATTCTTCTCCACATTTGCGATGTCATTCTGTTTTTTTGTACATCGAAGATGTCTATCTATCATCATCAAAGGTGAAAAGTGTTGCACACCCTTCACCTTTCTTAATAGGTACGGACACACGCTCCATTGCATTGCGCATAAGTCCGTGCAGCTGCGCTCTATTGTCTATCATCTCGCTGCGCTCAATCTTCTCTTCTTCAGCCGAAAGGCAGTGGCTCTCCACTCTCGTGTCCGTCCGTTATGCGCCACATCCTTTCGTCCATTGTTGCGAAAGGATATTGCGCTACATTCCATTACGTTATCATTCCGGAGTTTCTCTATGACTCTGCGAGCCATGGAGAAGTCCTACATTACCACTTCATTACATTCCACTTCATACCCATTCGCTTCGGGTAAGGCTGAGCCTTCTGTTTCCTATAAGGCGATGCCTTCATGGTTTGGTAAAGCTGCGCTTTCTATTGTCTGTCAATGCGAGAAAGCCGTCTGACTAATGGCAATCAAGATTGCTATAAGTCTGACAGCACTCTCGCTTATTCAAATAGGTATGGCAGAGGTATGGGATAGAAAAGGTAGTGCGCCTAATGTCGGGCAAGACCGACAGGCGCATTACCTTTTTATCCCTCACCACTGCCGCATTACCGCCCGATGGGTCGGGCGTGGCGTGGTGGCTCGCTTGGTGTGGTGGGCGGTGGGTCAGTAGCACGAAAGAGCGCAGTATGAAGCCGAAACCTTCGCTTTTTCTCGCATATATTGCAACATCCGCAAGCCATTGATGCCCATCCGATACCCAATAGCCTTTAGTGGTACGGCAAGACCCTCGGTTTGCTCGGCTTGGAGGCTTAAAGTGCCGAAACTCGGTGCTTTTCCGAAACTTTTTGCTTGTTTCAGCCTTATTTGTTCAAGCCGAAACCCTATGTCGTGCCGAAACTCGGTGCTATGCCGAAACCTTTTGCTTATTTCAGCCTTATTTGCTCAAGGCGAAACCCTATATCGTGCCGAAAACTCGGTGTTCTTCCGAAACCTTTTGCTTGTTTCAGCCTTATTTGCTCAAGGCGAAACCCTATATCGTGCCGAAAACTCGGAGTTCTTCCGAAACCTTTTGCTTGTTTCTGCCTTATTTGTTCAAGTCGAAACCCTCGTTTTTCGTGGAACTTGGAGCGGTTGTGCATCAGCGTGAAACCTCGGCTCGCTTTTGTCATCAGCGAAACTTGCAAGCCTTTTTCGTCACTTTCTGCCTTTTCGCCTTTTAGCGCAACTAAGGCGGTTTTGCGTGTGTGAGAAACTAAATATTAACATTTGTTTACATATTCCACAAAGGTCGGGCGGTCGTAGCCGTCAGCAAGGACAGGGCGGTCGGGGGGTCTTTATCAAGACGGGTTAAGGGAAAATCCCTTAACAATCCCTTAACGGCTTGATACACAAGCCTTTCGTTTTTCTATCGCTTAAATTTCGTCGGTTTTTGTCGGCGCCAGCGTGCCTAAATCGGGCGAAACTGCCTTATTTCTCGTCTTTTGAGTGGTGTTTGAGCGGTGTTATTTTTGCGTATCATTAAACCAATAAAATTGAAAGACGTATGTCGAATATAAACACCAATGCGACCGTTACACTCACTGTAAACGGAAAACAGGCGGAAGATATGCTCCTGAAACTGAAATCTCAGGCTGCAAACCTCGAAAAAGCCATTGAGAAAGCGGCAGCAGCAGGAAACAAACAGCAGCTCACGAAGCTAAAGCGTGAACTGAAGGAAACCAATCGCCAAATCTCGCAGATTGAAAATGCTGCAAAAGAGGTCGAGCATGTTCTGCAACGACTCGATGAAACTTCTCCTAAGGAACTGAACCGCACATTGGTACAGCTGAAACGTAACCTTAATGGGCTTGAACGTGGAAGCGAAGAGTGGAATAGACAATGTGAGGCGATTAAGCGTGTAAAGGCGGAGATTGCCAAAGTGAACTCGCAACTGCGAGAGAATGAGAGCCTGTGGGAACGGATGAACCGAAAGTTGAACGACTGGCAAACAGCTCTTGCCGGCATTGCTGCTGCCATCACGGGTATCATCATGGCAGGACGCTCGGCGGTGAACGCTTTTGCGGATATGGACCAGGAGATGGCGAATGTGCGCAAGTTTACCGGAATGAACGCTTCGGAGGTGGAGCAACTGAATGAGGACTTCCAGAAGATTGACACCAGAACGGGGCGTGAGGAATTGAATAAGTTGGCGCAGGAGGCGGGTCGATTGGGCAAAACTTCGCAGGAGGATGTCTTGGGCTTCGTGAAAGCTGCCGACCAAATCAATGTGGCTTTGGACGACCTCGGTGATGGGGCTACGCTGACTCTTTCAAAATTGGCAAACATCTTCGGTGACGAGGAACGCCTCGGCACGGAGAAGGCTCTGCTTGCCGTGGGTTCCGTTATTAATGAGTTGTCGCAGAACTGCACGGCTTCTGCTCCTTATCTCGCAAACTTTACACAGCGAATGGCTGGCGTGGGTGCACAGGCGAAGATGACTATCCCGGAAATCATGGGCTTCGCTGCGGTGCTGGATAGCCAGGGACAGGCGGTGGAGATGTCGGCAACTGCTGTTTCCAAAGTCATTATGGATATGTTCAAGGAGAACGACAAAATCATCAAGGCTACGGGACTTAATGCGAAGGAGTTTAACGAAACGCTGAAGAAGAGCACTAACGAGGGACTTCTCATGTTGCTGGATCGTCTTCACGAACTCGGCAACATCGACGTACTGGCACCAGTCTTCAAGGACATGGGCGAGAATGGTGCTCGTGCTGCGCAGGTGATTTCGGCTCTTGCTGGCAACCTCGATATGGTGCGGTGGGAGCAGGAGGAAGCTACTAAGGCGTTTGCGGAGGGTACGTCTGTCACAAATGAGTTCAATGTGCAGAACAGTACGGTGCAAGCAGGACTTGACAAGGCTCGCAAGGGTGTGACGGAGATGGCGGTGGCACTCGGTGAGCAGCTGCAGCCGATAATGAAGCATGTAATCTCTTCCACCACGTTGTTGTTGAAGTTCATGTCTACTTCTATCACGTTCATCAAGGAGAACGCTTTTACCTTGGCTTCGCTGACTGCTGCTTTCATTGCATATAAGATTGCGGTGAACGCTTCAAACATTGCCTTCAAGGCGCATTATGCGTGGCTTGTTATTTCCAAGGCTGCGACAACGGCATACAAGACTACGGTCGCCACATTGCACGCTGCACACCTTTTGTTACAGATGGGGCTCGCCAAACTGCAGGGCAACTGGGTACGTCAGTCATGGCTGATGTCGGACCTCAAAAAGCAGGGTGCTCTGCTCGCATCGGGCTATGGTGCGATAGCTGCCGGAGCCATTGCTCTCGGTGCGGTTCTGTATAAGTTATACAAGAAGATGACGGAGGTGTCGCAAGCAGAAAAGGATTTGCAGGAGATACGCAAGCGTGGGCAAGAGGGCATCATTGACGAGAAGAACAAGATTGATGCGCTTATTGCGGTGGCGCGTGATGAAACGCAGTCGCTGAAGGACAGACACACGGCGATTGATGCGCTCAACAAGATTATCCCGAACTATAATGCCCAGTTGGATGATACTACGGGCAAGTATAAGGAGAACAAGAAGGCTCTTGATGATTACTTGAAGTCGTTGACTCGCAAGTATGAGATTGAGGGTGCCAAGGATAAGTTGCGTGATATCGGAAAGCAGCGTGTCGACCTTAATCTGGAAAAGCAGAGGCAGGAGCGTGTCGTTGCCATGGATGAGATGGAGGCAAGGACGGAAACGGTTATGCCTGGTCAGGAGGGAAAGGTGGTGCAGTTGGGTGTCAACTCGTTGCGTGCCTCGAACAGACGTGCGCTTGCCAAGACAAAGGAGGACCTGGCGGAACTCGACCAGCGTGAGGCGAACATCTTAGGCATATATGGCGAAGACATCAAGAAGGAGGCACTCAATGACGCGAAGAAAGAACAGAAGCAGGAACAGCAGACGAAGAACCCTCCATACACGCCTCCTAAGACGGACAAGAAGACGAAGACTGAGGATGTGCTGAAACCGCAGAAGGACTGGAAGACCAAGGAGCAGGCTCTCAACCGCATTGCGTATGCCAAAGGTGAGAAGGACTTCGAGGAGTACACGAACCGCATGACAGAGATTGATATGGAGTACAATCAGAAAGTTATGGCTAATGGCAAAGCTACGAGTGAACAGAAGCTGGAAGCGGAAGCGGCATACTATGAGGCAAAGAAGAAACTCGCTGATGACAAGAACACGCAATCGGCGAAGCAGGAGAACAACTACTATAATGAACTTGTTGCTACGGAGAAGCAGCGGTACATTGATGGTAAAGTAGACCAAAAGACGTTTGATGATGCGCTCGAACTCATGGAGTTGGAGCATCTGCGCCGTCTGACGAAGGTCTACACGGACGGTTCTAAGGAACAGCTGCAAGCGCAGAAGAATTATCAGAATAAGCTCGTTGAAAACCAAAAGCGTAATCAGAAGACCGTTGAGGACAACGAGAAGAAGCACCAGAAGGAGCTTGCCAAAATCAAAGAGGAATACTTCGGGGATAACAAGGCGGAGAAGAAGGAGAAGTATGATAAGGACTCTTCCGCTTTGGATGAAGTGTACGCCCAGGAGATAAAGGCTGCTGGCGACGATGCCGATGAGAAGTTGCGCATCGAGGAAGCGTATCAAAAGGCAAAGGTGGCACTGGCGAAGAAGTATGGCCAGGAGTATAACGATACGAGCAAGAACTTTCTTCAAAACATGACGGAGGACATCACGGAATGGCTGAACTCGGACCTCGGACTGGCGGTGCAAGGGTCATTCGACACGCTGACGTCGGGTATGTCTTCAATATTTTCGGGCATGACCTCGCTCATTCAGGCGGAACTGGAGATACAGACTGCTGCCATCGAGAAGCGGTATGACAAGGAGATATCGCAAGCGGAGGGCAACAACTACAAGGTGAAGAAGCTCGAGGAGCAGAAGCAGAAGGAACTGGCAAAGAAAAAGAACGAGGCAAACAAAAAGATGTTTGCCATGCAGGTAATTCAAGCGGTGGCGCAGACGGCACAGAACGCCATCTCGGCGTATGGCTCGGCAGCGGCAATTCCGCTTGTGGGTTATATCCTGGCACCAGTGGCTGCTGCAATGGCGGTGGCAGCTGGAGCTATTCAGATTGCTGTAATCAAAAAACAGCAGCAAGCGAGTGAAAGCCAGGGCTATGCAAAGGGTGGCTTCACTCCGAAAGGCTCCAAGTTCCAAGAAGTGGGCGTGGTTCATGCCGGGGAATGGGTGGCGTCACAGGAGATGCTTGCCAACCCGGTTGCGCGTCCCATCATCAACGCCCTGGACTATGCGCAGCGGACTAACACCATCGGATCCTTACGAGCCGATGATGTGAGTCGGACTATTGCGCCTGTTGCATATAGCACGCCACAACAGCAACAGCCTATGATCGTGCAGCAGCAGCCGGACGGACTGGCTACGGCTGCAATCGTGCAGAACACAAAGGCTATACAGAGTTATGCTGATACGATGAAGCAGTTGCAACAGAGGTTGAGCGAGCCGTTTGTCACGGTGAACACGGTCACGGGTGACACTGGCATCAAGCAAGCGCAGGACGAGTATGACACACTAATCCGTAACAAGACACCAAAGAGTAGGAGAAAGTGAGTAACCTCTGGTTAATGGTGAGCCTCGCCAATTGTCATTACATACATAGCAATAAATAAGAATATTAGGAGCAAAATCCATGTGGCAAGCGATATGTATGATAAAGTGGCAAGTGTTCGTCTTGCAGACTTACCTTTCACATATCTACTTAAAATATACAGTACGACACTACTTGCAATAAGAAATATGAGCAAGTGTGGAAAATCGAAATTCCAATAGTCAATAAAGACAAGACTTGCAACAAAAAGTGTCAAACTTGCGAATATTATAATTAGTGTATGTTTCATTTTGCAAAAGTAATAAAAATGGAAATAATAATCAATGGCAAACAAGCTTTTTTGAAGAAGAACACTTCGTTTGACTTCATCTTCGAGAACCGTCTGTTTACGGGTAGTGACAGCTACACCTTGACAATCACATTTCCACTAAAGGGATGCGTCCGAAATATAGCCATCTTCGGGCATATCCACAGAGCGGATGTTGTCAAGTCGAAGGTGGTGTTTGACTGCGACATCCGTGACGGTGCCTTCCTGAAGTCTGGCTCCATCACAATAACAGAAATATCGGACGTAGAAGTAAAAACGCAATTCCTGGAGGGTCGCAGCGAGCAGAACTTTAACGAAACGTTTGACGATATCTATCTCAATGAAATGGATTTGGGATATCCTACCAAGCGCAATAATCTTATAGCAGCAGAAGCTTTCAAACCATATCCAACGAACAACTGGGTGCCGTTGCCGTGGGTAAACAACTATTCCGGCAATCTGCAAAATGCTGTTACTACATCTGTCCATTTCATCACTGGCTTCGAGAATGTCAAAAACACTCTTTCGTTCCAGCCATACTTATTGTATATCTTGAAGCGTATTTGTTCGCAATTGGGGTATGAGGCGAACTTTGCTGAACTGGAGCAATCGCAATATAAATATCTCTTGATTTGCAATACGCTTCCGGCTGCATGGGCTGCGTGGAACTTTGCCATTGCATTGCCTCATTGGACATTGAACGAGTTTTTTGAGCATCTTGAAAACTTCCTTTTCGGAGATTTTGATATCAACCATAAGGCTAAGCGCATTGAGTTTCATTTCTCTAATAGTCTGGCAAAATCGGCAGGAGAGGTAATCTTAAACAAGGTCTTGGACTCTTACACAACAGAGGTGTCGCAAGAAGATGAAAGCAAGTACATCGCTTCGGCTAACTTGAAATACGCTGATAATGATGCGCTTCTGTGGTCATATTACTCGTGCGACTGGTTTATAAGAGCCAACAAGTCAAAGGCTTTGGTCTATGATACATTTCGGGAATTGATTGACAAGGCAATGACGTTGAAGATTAGCGGTTATTACAAGTCTACGGGGCATAGCGGACATGGATACAGCGAGTCTTTCAGCCGTGGCTATCCAGTTGGAAGTGACGGAAACAGACTGTTTTATTGCAAGGAGATTGATACCTATTTTATAATGTACTGCTACAAATCAGAATTTGTCAGCAAGCATAATGGCATGAAGTGGTACAAGTATTATAACCGTCTAATGCCTGTAAATCAGTTCGGAGATTATTTTGTTGATAATGATGCTGACGATATTGAACTGAAAATCGTTCCTGCATGGATAGAGGGTACTGACGACAAGTATGGCAATTGTATGTTTCTCGACTGCGGAGAGTTGGGCAGTAGAGAAACATGGACTATATCGGAAGACGGTACAGGCTCTTCTGGCTCTGCATCTTCTGGCATCTACATAGGACAAAGGCCGAACAATGAAGGGCAATTATCATCGGTACGCTATCACGATGATGTCGACTATGATGCCGGAGACTTGGCACAAGGCACTGCAAGCTATGTGATTGGCAAAGGAGAAACCGAGAAGTCATCTGCATACTTTGATGTTATATATGTCGGTTTTTGGAGTGGACATTATCTTTTCGGCGGTAATCAGCCACATCCTATAATAGATAAGGTGGAGATTACTGACTCATTTGGGTATAACAGAACTCAATTCACCTTGCGATTGAAAGACGGCATAGCCAATTCTATGCGTTTGTCAATGCACAAGATTGACGGAAAGCAGAAGTTCCATTTCTCTTTCCTTTCTGACACAATACCTAATCCTCGTGCTTTGTTCTACATACGTGGACAGAGGTATATATGCGAAAAAATAACTGCCACCTTCCATGAGTCGGGAAAGTCGCAGTTACTAAAGGGAATATTCTATCGTGTCTTAGCTGATTGAACGCTGCAGGGCTGTGGCATGGCGCTCGATGGTGGTGCGCAGCACCTTGGCGTAAATCTGTGTGGTCTTGATGTCCTGGTGCCCAAGCATACGAGCCACATTCTCTATAGGCACGTCGTGAGCCAATGCCATTGTAGCGAAGGAGTGGCGGGCCACGTGGAAAGTCAACTTCTGCCTGAAGTGCAGCTCCATCTGTATCACATGAAGGTAGTCGTTGGCTTTCTGATTGCTTATCTTAGGCAGTTGGTAGTCGTACTTCTCAAGCACCTTCATTGCCGGAGAGAGAATCGGAGTGAAGAACTTAGTTTCGGTCTTGATACGGCTACCATCGATGTAGTACATCTTGCCTTCCTTCTTCGTCATGCTCTCGAAGTCGAAGGTCTGTGTGTCGCAGAACGACAGACCGGTGTAGGCAGCGAAGATGAAAAGGTCACGCACCCTGGCAAGTTTGCCATCGAACTTGTAGTTGCGCATGAGCTTCAGTTCAAGTTCGGTGAGCGGTTCACGTTCACGGCACTTGCCTCGCTTCAACGTCACCACTTGATAAGGATCCTGTGGAATTTCGCCCATCTGATAAAGTTGGCGAACCCACTTGTGGATTTTCTTGTGGTAGCCGTAACACGTCACATCGGTACGGGTGCCATCATGCAGCCAGTTGTCAAAGGCGATGATGTTCTTCGGAGTCAAGTCGCCATAGGTGTTGAGTTTACCGAATGTGCGCACGGTTTCAATGGCACAAATCTTGTGCTTGCGTGTACCTTCGCGCAAATCTTCATTGGCGAGAGCTTCCTCCATAAAGTCGAGAAAGCTCTTTCCACTTTTCTCCGGCTCTTTTGGCTGCTCCTCCTTTACTTCCACCTTAGGCTTCTTGTCTTCGCCATTGAAGTGATACATGAAATTGTCGTAGGTACGCTCTTCATCAAGAACGTCCATCGCAGCAATGATTTTCTTACACTTTGCTACCAGAGCTTGTGTTTCGGGCGAAGCTGCTGCTGCTTGCCAGTCGTCGGGTGAATACTTGCCAATCATAATGTATTTACGAGTGGCACGTCCAAGATAAACTTGCACTTCCAAAAATCCGTAACCCCTCTTCTCGGAGTTTTTTCTACGGTCGAAGACGACCTCTACCAATTCCTTCTTCATCGTTAAAGTAGGTTTTAGTACAGCGGACGAATAAGTGGAGAAGATGAGAATAATGGGAGTTTAACAATTTTTAATTGGTAGTTTTACCAATTCCAGCTATTTAGTGGCTGAAAGTGTCACACGTTTTTAGAAAGTGTCACACATTTCAGAAAAGTGTCACACAAAGTGTCACACATTTATGTATCGTTGTGTCCCGTTATGTCATCATCAAAGCACCAGGTTCAAATCCGCTGCGTTAATTAGACATTACGCTCGTCCTCTAAATAACTGTCTGAATTTCAAGTTACTCGCTCGTAACTAACTGTATATAAGCAACAAAGAGGATACTACCGAAGTAGAATCCTCTTTGACGTTGTTTTGTTCCGATGTGACCCGCATGGGGTCACAAAGTGATTCCGTTGGGGTTCGAACCCAAGACCCACAGCTTAGAAGGCTGTTGCTCTAATCCAACTGAGCTACGGAACCAAAAGCGAGTGCAAAGGTACATAATTTTTTTGATTTGGCAAATTATTTTATTAAAATACTTTAGTTTTTTTGATGTGTTGTTCTTTAGGATTGGCTTTTTTTGGTTAATTTTGTAATGAGAATCAATATAAAGAAAACAAAATAAATAAAAGCATGAAATATTATGTAGCAAACTTTAGTATAGACTGTGAGGGGGATTTCCTTCAGACAGCACGTGAACTGCTTTCGGCTGCTGCTTGTGAGGCTGGCTTTGAGGCGTTTGAGGATATTGAGGATGGTGTGGCAGGATATGTGCAGCGCCCGCTTTATGACAAGGCTGCTCTTGATGCTGCCATTGCTGAATATATGCCCGAAGGAGTTGGGGTTATGTATGAAGTGGAGGAGGTGCCTGACCAGGACTGGAACCAAGGTTGGGAAGATGAGGGTTTTGAACCAATCGGCGTTTCCGACCATCTGGTGATTTATGATGCCAAACATACTGATCGTGAGATGTTTGCTGGAGATGACGGCGTGATGCGTATCTTTATAGAGGCACGTAACGCATTCGGAACAGGAACTCATCAGACCACACGTATGATTCTGCGTCGTCTGCTTGGCATGGACTTGAAAGGCAAGAAGGTGCTTGACTGTGGCTGTGGCACTGGTATCCTTGGTATTGTGGCATCAAGACTTGGTGCTAAAGAGGTGTTTGGATATGACATAGACGAATGGAGCGCGGACAATGCGGAACATAACGCTACGCTGAACGGGGTGGGCAATATGCGTGTGGTGCTCGGTGATGCGTCGGTATTAGCCGCCGTGGACGACAAGTACGATGTGGTCATAGCCAATATCAACCGCAATATACTCATAAACGATATGGCGGCATTCAGAAAGTGTATGGCTGACGATGCTAAGCTGATTCTTAGTGGATTTTACGAGGCAGACGTGCCGATGATAGAGGAGGCGGCTGCTCGTTGCGGACTGCATCTTAGAGATGTTGTGACGGACGAAGATTGGGCATGCGTGATGTCTGCTTTGGCTTGAGGAGGTTGGCGTGGATTACCAGACGCGGTCCTGATTGCCGATAGTGAGTTTTCGCATATCGTAGAATGATCCGTTGTAAATATTGAAGTCTACATAGCCCTTGATGCCGGGAAGACGTCCCACGTCGGTGTGTTGCCAGAATTTCCACGGTCCTTTGTATTCCACCTTATCTACATAGTAATGGGCTATCCAGTAAGGATAGTCGTCAAAGACGGGGGCGTTGAGATAACGCTCCTTAAATTTATAATATGTGTAGATAATGGGTTTGACGTGATAACGGTCCTCAACAATGTGGAGCCATGTGAGAACGTCGCGTTGGAAGTCTTCCACGGAACGGTCTTTGGGCATGTGTTCGATGTCGAGAACTGGAGGCAGGTCACCTTCTTCAAGGTGTACGTTGTTGAGGAAGAAGTATGCCTGGTCGCGTGCAGACGACTTGTTACTCCAAAAATGGTAGGCTCCGCGTATGTATCCATACTCGCGTGCTTGTCTGAAGTTGTCGCGGAACTTACTGTCCATGCGTGACGATCCTTCCGTAGACTTTATCATGATGAAGCGTAGCGGGCATCCTTCTATCATGCCGCCACGAAGTCGGTCCCAATCGATGTCGCCTTGATAATGCGAGATGTCTATGCCATGGATTTCGTATCCGGCGGGGTAGTTGACGTCGCCGAACAGGGCGCGCCATCTGAATCCAGTGGGGCTGACGAAGAACGAATAGAAAAGCCAGATGTAGAGGCACATGACGGCAATGCCTCCCAGCCACCATGCTGTGCGCGGATGGCTGGCAAAGGTTGCTGTCAGAAACGAGTTGCGTCCCTTTGCTGATCTTGAGGACGTACGTCTTCTGACGGACGGCTTACGTGTGTGCTTCTGTTGGTTCATAAGTGCAAAGTTACAAAAAAATAAACAAAAAGAGCAGAACGGCTGTTATGCCATTCTGCTCTTTCCGTATTTTTAAGCTTTAGCGGTAAGAATTACTTGCCCTGCTCAAGCTTCAAAGTCTTTGTGGGCTGGTCGCAAACCTCTGTCGGACCCCAGTACTGTACAGGACCGGGATAAACATAGCAGTCGTTCTTTGCCCACTCCTCACGGTGAGCAGCGAAGAACTTGAAGGGAGCGCCGTCAAGCTCTACGAGAGCCTTGCGGATAACGGGCTTGTTAGCACCGTTACGACGCTCGATGTTCATCATCATAGTGATAGGCACACCACCTGCGATCCATTCCGCTGCAGGTGCTGTAGTATTCTTAATCACTGACATGTAGCCAGTCTTGTCGTTGCTGATGAGGCGTGAAGCGTTGTAGCCGAGTGAGTAGCAGTAGTCAGCGTCATAGTTAGACGGAGCTGCGCAACGTCCTTCGTAGCCGAAGAAGTGGTGCTGAGCAGAGAATGAACCGTTGTACTTGCCCTGGTCCTTCCACTTGTTGAGCTTGGCAGCTACCATGTCAGAGAGGAGCTTCTCGGTCTCGATGAGCGAAACCTGAACGTTGCCGTGCGGGTCGCGGTCGAGGCAGAGCTGACGAGCCACTTCCTCAGGGAGTGAATCGAGAATGTCAAAGTTCGTCTTAGAGATAGTATTCTTAACGTAGTTGATCTGCTCCTCGGCGTTGGCGAACTCGCGGCCCTCACCGGTAGTAGGATCAGTAAGAATCTCGTTGAGCTCAGCGATGAGCTTCTTGATTGCGGGGATGAACTCGATAAGACCCTCAGGAATAAGGACAGTACCGAAGTTGTTGCCGTCCTCGGCACGTGCTGCTACGACCTTAGCGATGTATGTAACTACGTCGTCGAGAGACATCTCCTTAGCCTCGATTTCCTCAGAAATAAGGCAGATATTAGGCTGTGTCTGGAGAGCGCACTCAAGGGCGATGTGCGAAGCTGAACGGCCCATGAGCTTGATGAAGTGCCAGTACTTACGTGCAGAGTTGCAGTCGCGCTGGATGTTACCAATGAGTTCAGCGTATGTCTTGCAGGCTGTATCGAAACCGAAAGAAGTCTCGATCTGGTCGTTTTTGAGGTCGCCGTCGATGGTCTTCGGGCAGCCGATTACCTGTACGCCGTACTTCTTGGCTGCGTAGTACTCAGCGAGTACACAAGCGTTTGTGTTAGAGTCGTCGCCACCGATGATAACGAGAGCCTTGATGCCGAGTTCGCGGAGAATCTCAATACCCTTCTCGAACTGTTCTTCCTTCTCGAGCTTAGTACGTCCAGAGCCGATGATGTCGAAACCACCGGTATTGCGATACTGGTCCATGAGCTCCGGTGTGATCTCTATGTAGTTGTGGTCAACGAGACCGCCAGGACCGAGGATGAAGCCGTAGAGTTTGTTCTCAGGATTGAGCGACTTGATGCCGTCGAACAAACCAGAGATTACGTTGTGGCCGCCAGGAGCCTGACCGCCTGAAAGAATAACGCCTACGTTAAATGCGGGAAGCTCCTTAGCTTCACCAGCCTCGAAAGTGATGACGGGCATTCCGTATGTATTGGGGAACAAAGCCTTGATGTCATCCTGGTTACCTACTGACTCAGTGGCTGCACCTTCAACAGCCTTTACCGGACCCTGGAGGGCCTTAGGAAGCTTCGGCTGATAAGCAGCTCTTGCAATCTGCAATGCACTAATTTTCATGTGTTTCTTATATTAAAATGTGTGTATAGTTTCGTGAAAACTCTTTCTACTGTTCCCCATTTGTTATGGGTGCTTTTTCTGCACTGCAAAATTACTGCTTTTCCTTGAGATAATGAAAAAATTGTGCGTAAATCGTCATTTTTATTTATTTTTTATTTGGTTTGCTTGTTACGTATTATTTTTTTTTCTATCTTTGGCATGTAAATTTTATAGTTTAATCATATTTTGATAATTATTATGTCAAACAAAAGAGATTTAAAACGAAATGTGAACTATGTATGCAGCGAGCTGTTTTCGGAGGTGGTTGCTGCATCTATGTATAGTGATAAGGTATCTGATGAGGACGTGAAGGCTCTTCTCGCCTCAATTCTGGTGATTCATAATGATTATGTGCGCAGAGTGTCGCATGTGGAGCCAGGCATGAAGCCGAAGGTGTTCTTCAAGAACCTTACCACATCCTTCAACAAGCAGGTGTCTGAAATTGTAGATCAGGTGGTGAGCCTCGGTTAAGATAGACCGAACAGTTTCGGACGAAACGTAAGGATGTAAACACACATATATTTCGAAAAACAAATGACTTTATTAAAACGCTTTTGCAGGGCGTTGCTATATAAAAAGATGGGGTGGACCACGGATATTAAAGTGGAACACCCCGCTAAGTATATAATATGCCTTGCCCCTCATACCAGCAACTGGGACTTTATTATCGGACTTCTTTTTTCGCGTGCCGAGGACATGAAGATAAATTTCCTTATGAAGAAGGAATGGTTTTTCTGGCCGCTTGGCACGCTGTTTCGTCATTTAGGTGGTATCCCCGTCAATCGCGGCAAGCACACCAGCATGACGGATGCTTTGGCTGAGACGGCTCGAAAGGTGCCTGGCTTCAGGCTTTGCGTCACTCCTGAGGGAACCCGTTCGCTTAATCCGGAATGGAAGAAGGGATTCTACTTTATCGCCTTAAAAGCGGAATTGCCCATTCTGCTGTATGGTGTGGACTTTAAGGAACGTAAGATAGTGTGCACCAAGATGATAGTTCCTTCAGGAAACGTGGAGGAGGATATGAAGATAATAAAGACTTACTTTAAAGACTTTAAGGGTAAGAGACCCGAACTTTTCTCGGTAGGAGAGATTTAGCGAAAAGAAATTCTGATGGTTAGAAATATTCTTGTTGCCCTATTTCTGGCGTCGTCGTCTTTGGCGACGTCGGTATGTGCAGCAAACCGAAATACCCAAGCAAGGGATAATCTTGGAAATATCCTGAAAACCTATGTCCTGCAGAACAGGGCAAAGAAGGTGATATTCCCTTCACAGCCATACCTTGTGTCGTACAATCTGGATGACAGGAGGCGTACGCTCAACGTGCAACTTAGTCCGTCGTTCGCGGCGCAGGACTTCACGGCTTCGTCTGTTAGGTTCTATTATAAGCGTCTGGCGAAGGCTTTACCACGCCCGTATAACAAATACAAGCTCACGATAATGGCAGGAGGACTGCCCATAGAACAACTTGTGGCTGGCAGTAAGTGTGAGAAAGGCATGCCCAACGCTTGGGGAAAAACGGAATATGAAGGTGCTCCTTGGGTCATGAACGACTCAAGGCCTTATTTTGTGTCGCACGGTCTGTTTGACCGACACCTTTCTCTATGGGCAAGTCACGGACGCTATTACGACGGGAAGAAGGATAGATGGAAATGGCAACGCCCCAATCTTTTCGGCACAACAGAGGATCTTTTCACCCAAACCATCGTAATACCGTATCTTATACCGATGCTGGAGAATGCGGGTGCTGTGGTTTTTACGCCACGTGAACGCGACTGGCAGAAGAACGAGGTAATCGTGGATAATGGTGGTAGAGGCTATGTGGAGGACAGTGGAAAGGAGACATGGAAGACCGCACAGGAGAATGGCTTTGCATATCATGCCGGAACATATCGTGATGGGGAGAATCCTTTCACGCAAGGAACAGCACGTGCTGTGAAGGCAACAAAAAAGGCGGATGTTTCGTGGGCTTCTTATCAACCTAATATACCTCAGGGCGGCAAGTATGCTGTTTATGTAAGCTATCAGTCGCTGAAGAACAGCGTGTCAGATGCACAGTATATTGTTATGCACAAGGGGCAGCGCACCGTCTTCAAGGTTAATCAGCAGATGGGTGGCGGTACTTGGGTGTATCTTGGTACATTTGATTTTGACCGTGGAAACAACGAATTTAATAGAGTGGTGGTTACCAATTCGTCTTCTGAGTCAGGAGTGGTGACCACGGACGCCGTTAGATTCGGTGGCGGAATGGGTAACATAGAGCGTGGAGGCAGCTGCAGCGGTATGCCAAGATGCTTGGAAGGAGCACGTTACAGCGCCCAATGGGCTGGTGCTCCGTACAGCGTTTACAGCTCAAAGAATGGAAGTGACGATTATGGCGACGACATAAATGTCCGCTCTAACATGACCAACTGGTTGGCAGGTGGTTCTACGTACGTACCGACGCTGGAAGGTAAGAAAGTGCCTATCGAACTTAGTTTGGCTGTGCATAGCGACGCTGGATATACGACAGTTAATGACTCGATAATAGGCTCCCTTGCCATCTGCACTACTTCCTTTAATGACGGAAGATTGAATAGTGGAGTTTCGCGAATGGTTTCGCACGACTTTGCCGATTCTCTGCTGACAGGTCTGCAGCGTGACATAAGCGGTAAATATCGTAAGTGGACAAGACGCTACCTTTGGGACCGCAACTATAGCGAGACCAGAAAGCCTGAGGTGCCTTCAGCCATCATCGAGACCATGTCGCACCAGAACTTTGCTGATATGAGGCGCGGTTTGGATCCTAATTTTCGCTTTACGCTTGCGCGTTCGCTTTATAAGACCATACTCCGCTTTGTTAACGGAAATCATTCTGTTCCTTCGGTGGTTCAGCCTCTGCCAGTAAGCAATTTCCGCATAGAGCGAAATTCATCGGGAGGGCTGAGATTGTCTTGGATAGCAGAGAAGGACGAGCAAGAACCGACAGCCGTACCTACATCTTATATAGTATATACATCTGAGGACGGTATGGGATTCGACAATGGAACCGTAGTGTATACATCGTCTTTCGACTTTGAAGCGAAAAAGGGCGTTAACTATTGTTTCAAGGTTACGGCATTGAATCGTGGTGGCGAGAGTTTCCCGTCCGAGACACTTGCTGCCTATCTTTCAAAGTCGGCTCATGCTAAGGACATCCTTGTGGTGGACGGATTCAGCAGACTTTCGGGACCTGCCGTTGTTGACGATTATTCGCGCCAAGGTTTCGATCTGGGCTCTGACATCGGCGTAAGTTACGGGTTGACAGCGGGATGGAACGGCAGACAGCAATGTTTCGATAAGTCGCGTGCAGGAAGCGAGGGAGAAGGATCGCTCGGATACTGTGGCGACGAACTTGCCGGACGTTTCATTATGGGTAATAGCCGTGATGGTTCGGTATGTCATGTTAAGGATATAGCCATGTCTGGAGCCTATAATGTGGTTGGTTGCTCTTTGGAAGCGTTAGACAATAATTTGGTCAAGCTTGACCATTATAACCTCGTAGATATAGCTTTCGGTCTGCAACGTAACGACGGTCATTCGCTGGTTGTGTACAAGACATTCAGCGAGACGCTGCAAAGCAAGTTGAGAAGTTACGCCAAATCGGGCGGACGAATCCTTGTCAGCGGTGCTTATGTGGGAAGCGATATGACGCAGCCTCATGAGAGAAGTTTTATGTCTGACGTGTTGAAGACCACGTTTACAGGAACTGACACTAATGCTGGCAATAACATGGTGGACGGTCTTGGATTGTCGTTCGACATTATAAGACAAATTAATGACCGTCATTTCGCAGCCACATCCGTTGACCGAATTGCTGCATGCGATGGACGTTCGTTCGCCGCTATGCGCTATCAGGACGGAAGCACGGCAGGTGTGGCTTACGACGGAACTGACTATAAGAGCTTTGTAATGGGCTATCCGTATGAATGCGTAAATAACGTCAGAACCCGTCAGCAAGTAATGAAGGGCTTGCTTGGCTTCTTGCTGAAGTAGATATAATAATGTGAATAGATTAAAGAACTTAATAAACCTAAAGACTATGTTTAAAATTCAAGCAAATGCTTCTGGAACACGAAGCATCGAGGTGTCAGAAGCTCATCTCGAAACAATCAGAAAATACAAGCTTCTCGACCGTCTTGTCAGCAGCAACGGTATAGTTGACGAGCCGACGCTCGACAAGTTGAAGATGAATGTGCGTTCAATGCTCGAATCGTCGGGCGTAGCGGATAAGGCGCTGCTCGACCTTTGTCTGGACGTTATCTACAATAACAATATGAAGGCCCTCGGACTGCAGAACCTTACAGCCCTCTATCGTAGTTGGGAGGAAAAGGCAGAAGCTGACAAGGAAGAGGAGAAAACAGAGGAATGATTAAAAGATAAAAACATACAGGAAATTAGTATAGATGATGAAAGAATACAGGCTTACAGACTGGTTGCCGACAACAAAGAAAGAGATAGAATTACGAGGATGGGATTCGGTGGATGTCATACTTTTCTCAGCTGACGCTTATGTGGACCATCCGTCCTTTGGTGCAGCTGTAATCGGACGCACGCTTGAGGCTGCAGGATATCGTGTGGCTATAGTTCCACAGCCAGACTGGCATGGCGACTTCCGCGATTTCAAGAAACTTGGTCGTCCTAATCTCTTCTTTGGTATTGCGCCAGGATGTATGGACTCGATGGTTAACAAGTATACAGCTGGCAAGCGTCTTCGTTCAGAAGATGCCTACAGCCCAGACGGACGTCACGATTGCAGACCGGAGTATCCCACCATTGTCTATACTAAAATCCTTAAGCAGCTCTTCCCTGATGTTCCGGTTGTACTCGGTGGCATTGAGGCTTCTTTAAGACGACTCACTCATTATGATTATTGGAAGGAAGGCTTGCAGAAGTGCATATTGTGTGATTCTGGAGCCGACATGATAATATACGGAATGGGCGAGAAGCCTATTGTGCAGTTATGTGCAGATCTTAGTGAAGGAAAGAACATCAACGACATCCATGATATTCCGCAGACCGTATATCTTTGTCGTGAGGACGAAGTGCCGGGAGGAATATGTGATGACGACATTGTTCTTTATAGCCATGAAGAATGTCTCGTAAACCGTAAGGCTCAGGCTGATAACTTCCGCCATATCGAGGAAGAGTCTAACAAGATGCATGCGCAGCGTCTGCTGCAGAGTGTGGACGGGAAGTACGCTGTTGTGAATCCTCCTTATCCGCCGATGACTACAGAAGAACTCGACCGTTCGTTTGATATGCCTTACACACGCCTTCCACACCCGAAATATAAGGGTAAGCGTATTCCGGCTTATGAGATGATCAAGTTCTCGGTTAATATTCATCGTGGCTGTTTCGGAGGTTGTGCTTTCTGTACCATTAGCGCCCATCAGGGCAAGTTCATCACATGTCGTTCTAAGGAGAGCATTGTGAAGGAGGTGAAGAAGGTGATAGAGATGCCCGACTTCAAGGGCTATCTGTCTGACTTGGGTGGTCCTTCTGCCAATATGTATGGCATGAAGGGACGCAATCCGAAGGCTTGTGCAGTCTGCAAGCGTCCTTCGTGCATCAATCCCCAGATATGTCCCAACCTCAATACTGACCACACTTCTCTTCTTGAAGTCTATCATGCAGTGGATGCTCTTCCTGGCATTAAGAAGAGTTTTATCGGTAGTGGTGTGCGTTATGACCTCCTGCTCCACAAGAGCAAGGACGAAAAGTCGAATGCCGCAGCGCGTCAGTATACTCGCGAACTAATATGTCGTCACGTCAGCGGTCGCTTGAAAGTGGCTCCCGAGCATACGTCAGATGCGGTGCTGAAGCTTATGCGTAAGCCTTCGTTCAAGCTGTTCGAGGAGTTTAAGCAGATTTTCGACAGAATTAATAAGGAGGAAAATCTGAATCAGCAGATTATACCATACTTCATCAGTTCGCATCCAGGATGTAGAGAAGAAGATATGGCAGAGTTGGCTGTTATAACGAAGCGCCTTGACTTCCATCTTGAGCAAGTGCAGGACTTTACGCCCACTCCTATGACTGTAAGCACCGAGACTTGGTATACGGGTTACGATCCTTATACGCTTGAGCCTGTGTTTAGTGCTAAGACTCCACGTGAGAAGCAGGCTCAGAGACAATTCTTCTTCTGGTATAAGCCTGAAGAGAGAAGAGCCATTGAGCAGGAACTGAAGCGAATCGGTCGACCGGACCTTATACAGAAGCTTTATGCTGGCGTAAGAATGCCGAACAACGACCGCAACTTTGGCAACAACCGACGTCCTAAGTTTGAGCGCGAAGCATGGGAACAGGGCAAGTCAAAGCCGGAGCGTAATGCTAAGAGAAAGCCGAAGTCTGAGCATGATACAAATTGGAAACCGAAGTTCGAGCGTGATTCGAAGGGGAAGCCTAAGTTTGAGCGCGAATCAAGAGATAAAGGCAAGCGCCGTCGCTAATACATTACGGCGTTATTTATTCCTCCTTTTCTTGCTGCATTGCGGGCATACCCCCTTGATGACGAATGACGTGGTGAGAGAGATAAAGCCCTCCGGCAGGTCGAAATGCGGCACTTTTATACCGTCAAGGCAGAAGGAGCGCTTGCATGACTTACAGTAGAAATGGATGTGATTGTCATGGTGATGACATTTTCCCTTTTCTCCGCACAACTCATAATTGACAATGCCGCGTCCGTCCTCAAACGTATGCACCACATCGTATTCGATGAAGAGCGTCAGAGTACGGAAAATGCTCGACTTGTCCATGTTTAGCATTTTTGTCTCGAGATCCTTTAGGGTCATGGGCATCGTCTGTGAGTGGAGTGCTTGGTATACGAGTATGCGGTTGGCTGTAGGCTTTACGCCCTTTGCTTCCAGTAGCATGGCAGCTTCTTCAGGCTTAATCATAAAGTTAAGATTTAGTTTTTAAAGTAAAAAACGTGAACCCGACGACGCTATTAAAGTGGTGTTGTCAGGTTCACGTTTTATTTTACAGATGATTCTTTATTCCTCTTCAGGAGTGATAAGCTTATATCCCTTTCCGTGGATGTTGATGATCTCAATCTGGTCGTCGTCCTTGAGGTGCTTACGCAGCTTCGTGATGTAAACGTCCATAGAGCGTGCATTGAAGTAGTTGTCGTCAATCCATATTGTCTTCAATGCGAAATCGCGCTGCAGAATCTCGTTTGCGTGGCTGCAGAGAAGTGCGAGAAGCTCGTTCTCCTTCGTGGTAAGCTTTGTCTGCTTGTCTCCGATGGTGAGCAGCTGCTTCTGTGTGTCGAAGGTGAAGCGTCCGATGTGGTATACAGAGCTTTCCTTGTTCTTCTTGCCGCGGACACGGCGGAGGATAGCCTCAATACGGAATACGAGCTCCTCCATTGAGAAAGGCTTGGTGATGTAGTCGTCTGCTCCGATTTTGAAGCCTTCCAGAATATCCTCTTTAAGAGTCTTGGCTGTGAGGAATATGATAGGTATATCAGCGTTTGCCTGGCGGATTTCCTGGGCGAGTGTGAAGCCGTCCTTCTTGGGCATCATCACGTCAAGTACGCAGATGTCAAACTTTTCCTTCAGAAATGCCTTGTAACCAGCTTCTCCGTCGGGGCACAACTCTGCTGCATAGCCTTTGGCTTGCAGATATTCGCGAAGCAGCATACCGAGGTTCTCGTCGTCTTCGCAAAGCAGTATTTTCAACATGTCGTCCATAATAATATGTTTTTTATTTGTTATTTTTTATGTTCTAAATTCTCTTTCTTTTATATTTTAGCTTTCTTTAATTATAGGTAGCTTTACCGTAAACTTAGTTCCCTTGCCTAATTCGCTCTCTATTGAGATGTCGCCGTTATGTAGCATCACAATCTTCTTTACGTATGCCAGTCCAAGTCCGAATCCCTTAACGTCATGCACGTTGCCGGTATGAACTCTATAGAACTTGTCAAACACTTTCTTTAGATTGTCCTTTCTGATTCCGAGTCCTGTGTCTCGAACTGAGAGATACAGGTGCTCGTTGTCGTTCCATGTCCGCAGGTAAATATTGACGGGTTGGTCAGGCTTGCGATATTTCACGGCGTTGTCCAGCAGATTGTTTATAACGTTCTGGAAGTGCACCTCATCTACGTACAGTGCAGACTCCACAGCTTCTATCTCCGTATATATCTTTCCGCCGGTATGTTCCACTCGCAGAGAGAAGGAGTTGGCGATGTTCTCCACCATCTCGTTAAGGTCGAGCTTCTTCTTCTTGAAGACTGCCTTCTTGCGGTCGAACATTGACATCTGCAGCACTTTCTCAACGAGGAATCTCAGACGTTTCGACTCGTCATTGACCACTTTGCCGAGATGCTCCATCATAGCCGGGCTCTTTGTCACCGACGAGTCATTCATCATCTGCGCGGCAAGTGAGATGCTTGCTATCGGCGTCTTCAGCTCATGCGTCATATTGTTGATAAAGTCATTCTTTATCTCCGTGTAACGCTTTTGGCGGAATATCACGACGATGGTGAAGATGAACGTCACGAGAAGCACTATCGTGAATACCACAGACGGTATCATGAATCTTACTGATGAGTAGATATATGCTCCCATGTCCGGGAAGTGAATCTTCACTACGCCCATATTCGACTGCGGGTCGTTTCGGAAGAGCACCTGCGAATATGTAAATTCCTCGCCTTCGTCAGTATAGTCCGGACAACGATAAACCTCTCGTCCGTCCTGTGTGCATACCGTGAAGTGGTATGGGATGTTTATGCCGTTGTTCATCAACTCTGCCTTGAGGTCTTGGTCAAGGAGCTTGAAGTTGATACGTTCTTTAAGTGGCTTCTCTGATGCCGAATAGAGGATGGAGTAGACCACCTCGTCAAGCAGTGCTTTTTGGTAGATGTATCTGTTCTTGACAATTTCCTGAAGCGACTTTGAAGCTTCGCTCAGCGAATTCTTGTCCGTATGAAGAATCATTCCCTTCGGCATTTGTGATGGCTTTGTGGTTATGGTCTTCAGCTCGAACGAGGAGTAGATGGTGCCGTCCTTGCCCGTTACCGAGTATTGGTGTGACTGCTGTATGCTGCCGTCCAACTTCCCGGAGCGTGTGCCCACAGAGTCTTTCTTGAAGGCGCGTCGTTCTGTCTCGTTAACGTCCTTCTCCAGATAACGGAGAGTCTCGTTAAGCTCCAGGTTACGCGATGCCTGATAGAGGGCTCTGTTCACCGACTCGTCAAACTGTTCCTTCTTCATATCCACCATTTCCTGAATGTATCTCAGCTGCAGGTAGAGTAGGGCGAGGAAGGACAGTCCCATTATTGTTGCTATTGTCCAAATTGTTCTTTTCTTCATCTCCTATCATTTATGTATGACGTCTGCCCTTGCGGGCTTCTCTATATATTGCAAAGTTATGTTATTCTTTCTTATAACTTTCTTTCTTAAACCGAAATTATACGCAAATTCGCAATTATTAACCTCTTTCGAGATTTATAATTGCGAATTATTAATTATAGCTATTTCTTTCGTTAAGATTGTCTTGACGTTCTGAAACCGTCCATGTTGATATACTTTCTTTTCATCAGCCGTTTATAGATGTTCTTTAGCCATAAGTTATGTGTGGCTATGAATACCATTCCGATTGTCAACATTACGGAGTAGGATACGTTGTCGCTGAAGACGCTCTGCAATACTGCACACATGACGTTAGGCACTATGAATATCACGCCCATCAATATCATCTGGATGTAGTTGTTGTCCGCTCCGTTGTTATTGGTCAGCTTCTGATTGAGTGGGATTGTCTGCTTGTTGTATACTGCCATCTGTAACAGCACAAAATATTGGAATCCCATAGTGAATATGGCATAGCTTACGAGCATGAACAGCGACCACTTACCTGAAATCACCACTGGAAGCATCAGCAGGAACGGCACGATGAGCAAGGCTGACATAAGATAATACTTTGCCTTCAGGATATTGAGGATGTTCTCACGTCTGGTCATCAGTCCGTCTATGTAATTGCCTTCGTATCCCATCACCTTCACGAGGATGGTTGATCCGTAGAGAATGAAGTTGTAGAGTCCCCAGAAGTTTGTCATGCCCTGTGAGTCGTATATGTCTGAGGTGATGATGATTGCACTTATGAATACCACGCCTACAGAGTCGAATAATAAAGCTTTCTTCGGCACTTTGTTACGTAATGTCAGCTTGATTTCGAGCTGGAGGAACGATCCGAGCTTGCCGTACTTTTCAAGGAAACCATAATTACGTACAGTTTTTATTTCTTTTACAGTCTTTGTCTTGAAGAGCTCGTCTTTTACAAAGGTGATTTGTATTTTCCTGTTTACGGCTATGGTTGCAGCGAGAATTGCCATGGCAAGAAGCAGAGGCAACAGGCTGTGACTGTCAATGGCGGTGCCTGCATTGGCATAGAAATATACAAGCTTGTCAAATCCTATCTCAGCGTCACCATATATATATAGTGGTGAGAATGCCAAGGCATAGTATCCGATGGGGAGCGCCCACCATAGCAGATTGCTGTTGATGAGGGTTCGTGCGATGGAGTACCATTGACTGTTGGCAAGTATCAGAATGTAGCTGAACAATATAAGGTTTATTGACACTAATGCTCCGTAACTGAACACCACAGACATTATTATATAAGGTATTATAAGCGCCAGCCACAAAGCATTACCCCAATTTATTAACGATGATGTTATGAAAGCATCTATGCCTACTGCTGTCGGCAAGGGTAGGAGAGTGTAAGGCTTGACTATCTGTGATGGAGTCTGCTGTGCAAGAAATCTTACAAAAAAGTCGAATGTCAGTATGAAGGGTAATGTGGCGCATAGAATCTCCGTTGCCGTAAACGTACGGCTGTCGTTCGCAATAAGGGCAAAAATTACGGAGGCAGCCATTAAGTATACTGCCATTAGCGCCATCGAGATGAACACAACCACCTTTGCAGCCTTGTTCTTTCCGAAGTCAAGGCTGCGGCGTTCTGCCATCCTGCGATGCTTTAGCAGTATGCGTATGGCATCAAATCGCTTAATCCGGTAGTTCATGTGCTTCTTATCTTAGGTCGATAACTTCCGCCGACGGATAGTCTTTGGAGTTGAAGGAGAAGAGTGAGTCTGGCTGTTTCCTTGACGACAGCGAACCGATGGTAATGGTATACCACTTATTCGAGTGTTTCATCTTTATCTTCGAAGGCACGCTGGTCTTCTTGTTAACCGTCACGTACATCTCCTGAATGCTCTGCTTCTTTGTCTGAGCCACAAGGTGCACCACGTTGTTAGCGCCTTCGCTTTTCGCAGACAGCGTATATCCCTTCTTGTATATGTTGACGAAGGTGTAGGGATTCATCATCTGCTGTTGGGCGAGGGTAGGGTTGCTGACGTTCACCTCGTCGTTCCTCTTCATGTATGTCCATTGTGTCTTGCCGTTGAACCATACGGTTGCGGCAGAAGTCTTGGCGTGAAACTTATTGCCTTTCACGGCTATTGTGCCACTGATTTTGCCGTTTGTAGGGTGCGCCATGGTGAAAGAAGCGCTGATACCTCCAGGCTTCGATATCACTCTGGCTGTTTTGTCCATAATGGCGCGGGCTTGCTTGGCGTTTGCCTGTGCATAGGACTGGGTTGGGATGGCACAAAGTGTGGCTATCACCATCGACAAGTAAAATAATACGTGTTTCATTGTCCTGAGTTTTTATTAATTTTATAATGTCGTTTCCTTATTTCTGCTTCATCTGACTGAGAATCATGTTCAGTTGGTTCTCGTCAGCTACGAGCACGTCGCGCGGCTTGCCTCCATGTGCTGCACCTACGATGCCGGCGCTTTCGAGCTGGTCCATAAGGCGTCCTGCTCTGTTATATCCGATGGAGAATCGGCGCTGTATCATACTGGTGCTTCCTTGCTGGCTGATAATCACAGACCGTGCAGCCTCCTCGAAGAAGGGGTCCAGATTGCCTATGTCGCCAGGTCCGTTGCCGCCTGCTCCGTTTGCGTCGTCGTCACCCTTGGGCTCGGGCAATTCCATTGGCTGAACAGGTCCTGCCTGATTGGCGATATACTCGTTTATCTTGACAATCTCCGGAGTGTTGATGAATGCACACTGCACACGTGTCGGCTCGTTGCCGTTCAGATAGAGCATGTCGCCCATACCGATGAGCTGGTTGGCTCCAGGACGGTCGAGGATGATGCGTGAGTCCATCATCGAGCTTACCTTGAAGGCTATGCGTCCAGGGAAGTTGGCCTTGATGTTACCCGTGATGATGGATGTGGTAGGACGCTGTGTGGCGATGATCATGTGTATGCCGACGGCACGAGCCAACTGCGCAATACGTGCGATAGGCATTTCCACTTCCTTTCCGGCTGTCATGATAAGGTCGCCGAACTCGTCGATTATCACAACGATGTAGGGCATAAACTCATGTCCCTTCTCTGGGTTGAGGCGATGGTTGAGGAACTTGTCGTTATATTCCTTTATGTTTCGTGCTCCGGCGAGTTTCAGCAGGTCGTAGCGATGGTCCATGAGCGTGCAAAGACTCTTCAGCGTGCGTACCACCTTTGTTACGTCGGTGATGATGGGTTCGTCATCGTCGTCCACCTGCGCCATGAAGTGATTGGCAATGGGAGAGTAGACGCTGAACTCCACCTTCTTCGGGTCGATAAGTACCAGCTTCAGCTCGTTAGGATGCTTCTTGTAGAGCAACGATGTGATGATGACGTTCAGACCTACTGACTTACCCTGTCCGGTAGCACCGGCAACCAGAAGGTGCGGTATCTTGGTAAGGTCTGCCATAAACACCTCGTTGGTGATGGTCTTTCCGAGTGCGATAGGCAGGTCGAACTTTGTTTCCTGGAACTTCTTCGAGTTCAGGATGCTTTCCATCGACACGTTGTGGCGTTTCTTGTTCGGCACCTCAATGCCGATAGTGCCCTTACCGGGTATAGGAGCGATAATACGGACGCCCAAGGCAGACAGACGAAGGGCAATATCGTCCTCAAGGCTGCGTATCTTGGTTATTCGTATACCCTCAGCTGGTGTTATCTCGTACAGCGTGATGGTAGGACCGACTGTTGCCTTTATCTCTCTGATTTCTATGCCGAAACTCTTGAGCACTCTGACGATTTCCTCGTTGTGTGTCTTTATCTCCTCCATGTCCACGTACGGCTTTCCTTCGTTGTCGTCACGCTTGAGGAGGTCCAGTCCCGGGCGCTTGTATCTTGTGAAAGGTTCGAGCGGGTTTATGGGGGTATCAAAGGTGGTGGAGGCCACGTTCTGTCCTGACGCCTTCTCTTCCTTTCCCACTTCCACAGTCAGACGGTCGGTAGGATTGCTGACTGTCTGGCTTGCTGTCCTTGTTTGTGCCGGAGCCGGTTTTGCCGTGTGCGTGCTGTTGGCTGATATGTTTGCGCTCATAGCAGAGAAGTTTGTCAGGTCTATTACTGATGATGTCTCCTCATTGCGTGGTGTGGCGTCATTGGTTTGATTAGCCGCATTGTTGCTCTTGTGGTTCTTCTTGTTGCTTTCTTCTGTGTGATCTTCTGCTGATACCGTTGTCTCGGTGTCATCTTCTCCCTCATTAAGCTTTGTCAGCTTGTCGTTCACCATTTCAGAAGCTTTCGAGGCAGCTGTTTTCAGAGGATTAAACATGCGTCTTATCCATGTGATGGTCTGCTTGCTGATGAAAGTAAGAATGGCTACTGCTGTGAAGAAGAGCAGGGCTGTCAGTCCGGGAGGGCCGATGAGGTTCTCTGTATAGGTGACGCTTACGACACCATGGTTGCCACCAGGATTGAAGAACAGGTCTGGTAACAGCGGGGTCAGCACTTTCGACATAAATACTGATAGCCATAACATGGTGACGCACGTTCCGAAAAACCATTTCCAAAGGTTCACCTGATATACCTGCATCATCTTAATGCCCACAACTATAAGAAAGCAGGGTATGAGGAATGCTGCATATCCGAAACAGTTCGTTATGAAGAAATAAGATAATAGAGCGCCAAAGGAACTTCCGTAGTTGACGAATTTCCTGTCTGTATTTACCCATTCTCCGGGACGAAGATTCTCAAGTATGCTTTGGTCTGCTGCTCCCGTTTTCATGTAGGAGAACATTGCTATGAGCGTGTAAACAGCGAATGCAATAATCAGAAGCCCGAACAGGAAATCTGCTCTTTCGCTTTTCAGAAATCTTGCCAATCCTATCGCTTCTCTTATATTTGAAGGCTTACGTTCTGTTTTTTTCTTTGCCATTTTACTAATGATATATATTTAATGTACTTCTTTCATTCCCTCTTTACTGTCCAAACGAGGAATATTAAGTACAAAATTAGTGGAAAAAACTCGTAAAGAACCATATTTTCATAACTTTTTTCTAATTTTGCAGAATCTTTCATATTAGATAAGAATGAAAAAAATATACGATAAATTCGACAAGTCGATAATCAACTCTCTGCCACTCGTTACATTCCCTGGCAAAATCATAGTGGTCCTTAATGAATACGAGGCAGATAGAGCTGTTGAATATCTGCTTTCCTGCGACGTGCTCGGCGTCGACACAGAGACAAGACCGGCTTTCCGAAAGGGAAACAATCATAAGGTGGCGCTGCTTCAGGTTGCCACACGCAAGGAGTGTTTCCTTTTCAGACTTAATCATCTGGGACTGCCAAAATCGCTTCTCCGCCTTCTTAGCAATAAGCAGGTGCCGATGGTCGGACTTTCATGGCACGACGACCTTATGTCTCTCCATCGCCGTGAACAGTTTGAGCCTGGATGGTTTATTGACATTCAGGACATTATTGGCAATTTAGGAATCGTCGACAAGAGTCTTCAGAAACTTTATGCCAATCTCTTTGGCGAGAAAATCAGCAAGCGCCAGCGACTCACCAATTGGGAGGCTGACGTGCTAACAGAACGTCAGAAAGAATATGCTGCCATAGACGCATGGGCTTGCATAAATCTTTATGATGAGATAATGAATCTTCTTGCCACGAAAGAATACGAGTTGGAGGTTGTTCCTGAGGAGAAGCCTGCAGCAGACAATAATTCATAAACAAAATCATTTTCAGACAGTATATATATTATAATGTATAAGAATCTATATTTAAAGAAAGGTAAGGAGGAAAGCCTTAAGCGCTTCCATCCTTGGATCTTCTCCGGAGCAGTTGCTAACATCGACGATGGTGTAGAGGAGGGCGAGATTGTAAGAGTGTTGACCTCGTCTGGTGACTTCATCGCCGTGGGTATGTATCAGATTGGCAGCATTGCCGTGCGAGTGCTCTCTTTCCGCGATGTTCAGATTGACGCCGACTTCTGGGTAGCCCGTCTTCAGTCAGCATGGGATATGCGTACCGCCATAGGTCTTATTGGACGTCAGGACAACAATATGTTCCGTCTTGTGCATGGCGAAGGCGACAATCTTCCCGGTCTTATCATCGACTGCTATGGCGACACAGCCGTTATGCAGGCGCATAGCGTGGGCATGCACTTGGTGAAGAACGACATTTGCAAGGCTTTGGTGAAGGTCAGCGGTGGAGCCATCTCGAGCGTATACTATAAGAGTGAAACCACATTGCCGTTTAAGGCAGACGTCGATCATGACAATGGATTCATATACGGCTCTACTGGCAGTGATGTGGCTATGGAGAACGGACTCCGTTTCCATATCGACTGGCTGAAGGGACAGAAGACAGGCTTCTTCGTCGATCAGCGTGAGAACCGCAGTCTGCTTGAGACCTATTCGGCTGGACGTTCTGTTCTCAATATGTTCTGCTACACCGGTGGCTTCTCCGTTTACGCAATGCGTGGCGGCGCAAAGCTTGTCCATTCTGTAGACAGCAGCGCCAAGGCTGTCGAACTTACCAATAAGAATATAGCTCTCAACTTCCCTGGCGACGAGCGTCATGCCGCTTTCTGCGAGGATGCTTTCAAGTATTTGGATGCCAACGACAAGATGTACGACCTCATCGTACTCGATCCTCCAGCTTTCGCCAAGCATCGTGCTGCCTTGCGTAATGCTCTTAAGGGTTACACACGCCTTAATGTCAAGGGCTTGCAGCGCATCAAGCCGGGTGGTATTCTCTTTACGTTCAGCTGCTCGCAGATTGTGACGAAGGAGAACTTCCGTGCTGCTGTCTTTACTGCTGCTGTACAGGCCAACCGTAAGGTTCGCATCCTGCACCAGATTCATCAGCCGGCAGACCATCCCATCAACATCTATCATCCAGAGGGTGAATATCTGAAGGGACTTGTGCTTTATGTTGAATAACAATATATCTATAAATAATTTTGTAGCTTCCGTATCTTCCTTTGCAAACATCCATCATTTGTTTGCAAAGGAAGGTATTTATCTTGTGGCGCTATCAGGAGGTGCTGATAGCGTGGCCTTGCTCCTTGCCCTTCTTGACATGGGAGTAAGGGTGGAAGCCGTTCATTGCAATTTTCATTTACGTGGCGAGGAGTCGGATCGTGACGAGCAGTTCTGTAAAGACCTTTGCAGTAAATATAACGTCGAACTTCATCTTGTTCATTTCGACACGTGCGAATATGCTGCTCTCCATCATGTGAGCATAGAGATGGCTGCACGTGATTTACGTTACGCTTATTTCGAGAGGTTGCATAGCGATATTGGAGCCGAAGCCATTTGTGTGGCTCATCATCGTGACGACAGCGTTGAGACGGTTCTCCTCAATCTGGTACGTGGAACCGGACTTCGCGGGCTTCGCGGCATCCAGCCTAAGAACGGCAACATTGTCCGTCCGTTGTTATGCGTAAGCCGTGACGATATCGAATGCTTCCTTGATAGTCTCGGACAGGATTATGTCACGGACAGCACTAATCTGCATGATGATGTTAAGCGAAACAAGATAAGGCTCGACGTCCTTCCACTCCTTGAAACTCTTAATCCTGATGTCCGTCAGTCCATCTTCCGTACTTCTCTTCGTGTTGGCGAGGCGCTCAAGATGTTTGATGCTGCAATGACGGAAAGCGTGGCAAAGGTGTTTGCTGAAAATCCGCTTGGAGGCGGAGTCATAAATCTTCAGACGCTCCTTTCCCAACCATCGCCTGAATATGTGCTTTTTGAGATTCTTGGCAGATTCGGATTCACATCACGGCAGGTAGACGATATCTATGCCAGCATTGGGGCATGTGGTATTGGCAAGGTCTTTTCCTCTTCGGAATACGACTTGCTGTTTGATCGTGATCAGCTTGTTGTGGAAAAGAGAAAGGGTGAAGCAGAATGGCAGCGAGTGATACGCATACCCGAACCTGGTTCGTATGTGTTTGGCGACGAACTTAGGGTGAAGGCGGTAGAGGAGGAGTGTGGTGCCGACTATAAACCGAGCCGAAGCAACAGTTGTGTTTGTCTTGATGCAGCAGAGCTTGTCTTCCCTTTGACCATCCGTTATATAGCAAAGGGCGACCGCTTTATGCCTTTTGGCATGCATGGTCAGTCTAAGCTTGTCAGCGATTATCTGACAGATAGGAAGAAAAACGCTTTCGAAAAACGTGCGCAACTCGTCCTTTGCGACTCTAAGGGCAGGATAGCATGGTTAGTGAACGAACGCATAGACGACAGATTCCGTATTAGTGATAAGACGCAGAAAGCCGTGCGGATTTCGGTAATATTGAAATCTGATGATTGATGTAGTGTTATCTTATTGTCCACTATGCAAATATTGTCTAAACGGTAAAAAACAGTTACAAAATAAAAATTGATTATAGAGTTCAGGTTGGCTTTTTTTTCGGTGTTTTGCCGTGCAAACAGCACCCATGTTTAACGATAGAGCCTCTTTTACACTCTGATAGTGCAGCTATCGGAGCGCAAAAGAGGCTTTTTTGTGTACCAACAGCGACAGTATTGGAGTGTAAAAGTGGCGCTATTGCATCCAAAAACGGCTCTTTTGCGAGTCTGATTCCATAACGCTTCGTCATAAAATCGCATAACCTACTGTGCGCAAACGCATTAACTCAAACCGTTCAAAACTCGAGAATTTCGCACCAAAGATTTTGTCGTGCGCTGAGCTCATAGTATTGAGCATTAGAAATGCAAATATTGTGTCGGACAACAAGGCTTCCGAATTTTGAATTATGAGCTTTCTCTCCCAACCCCTAAACTCTCAACTCCCAATTCTCAACTCTCACTATATATAATTAATGTATTGCTGTTTTTGAATACAGCTTTCAGTTGACCAAAATCAATTTCAGTCCTAAAAGTGCAGATTTTCTCAACTTTTTAGCCCGAAAGTTTTGGAGATACGGAAAAAAGCTATACCTTTGCATCCGCTTTCAAGAACGAACAAAACCTCAAGCAAAAAGAGATTGAGAAGAGTTCGAGAAAAGCGAATAAAGAAAGAGTTCTTTGAAAAGATTTACATAAGACAGATAAAGTAGT
>ENA-UEOZ01000096-UEOZ01000096.1-human-gut-metagenome-genome-assembly--contig:-NODE-96-length-70205-cov-215.124629_pt1 | contig 70205 bp, 63 predicted proteins | sample MGYA00242898_ERZ507912 | MGnify/ENA primary metagenome ERZ507912 (study PRJEB26167, sample SAMN06115410) | human gut metagenome | host: Homo sapiens | place: China:Chongqing | collected 2016-04-27... | reverse complement strand
CTTGATTATTCATGGCACAAAGGTATAAATTTTCTGTAGAATCAAAGATTCTTCCCCCTGGGTTTATCGGGTGAGCCGCGAATTATACGAAATTGACGAGCAAACAGCCAATAAGGACGCTTCTGAACTGATGAGACAATGGTATGAAGCCGGACTGATAATATAAAAGAAAAGCGCGACGGTAAGCCAATTAAGTCTGCCGTCGCGCTTTTTATATGGATTTTATAATCCCTTATCAGATTATTCAATAATAAAAATCCCCTTATCAGATTATTCGATAACAACAAGAGGAGAATCCTCGAGGACGCTCTCGCCCTGCTTTACGCAGATGGCTGTTACCTTACCGTCCTTCTCAGCCTCAAGGTTGTTGGCCATCTTCATCGCCTCAAGAACGATGACGGTGTCGCCTACCTTAACCTCGTCGCCTACTGCCACCTTAATCTCTGTTACCACACCGGGCAGCGGAGCCTTGAGGGCATTGGCTGTGTTGACATTGGCAGCGCTGGTTGTCTCGCCCTCAGCCTGCTCAGCAGCTGGCTGACCGAGAACCACCTTCTTCTTTTCAGGCTCTGCCTCTTTCTCCATTTCCACCTTGAAAGCCTCGCCGTTAACGTTCAGGCTGGCAATGTTGCTCTCGACGCCTTCAATCTGGACAGTATACTCCTGTCCGTCAATAGTATATTTGAATTCTTTCATCTCCTTTTTACGGTTTTGCTGTTAAACTCAAGAACTTTGCGTTCCACATTGTGTGACGCGGCTTAATGGTTATGAAACCAGGTTCCTTGTCATGCACGTTGTTGCCTTGAAACTCGTACAGAGCCATAGCAATGGCTGCATATATATTCTTGTCCATTTTACTTTTTAGATTTTACGAGTCGAAAGTTAAATTACATCGGCATACATCCGTGCTTCTTTGCCGGAAGCGACTGGCGCTTTGTGGCAAGCTGAGCAAGTGCACGACAGATGCGGAAGCGTGTGTTGCGCGGCTCGATAACGTCGTCGATATATCCGTAAGAGGCTGCCTCGTACGGGTTGGCAAACTTCTCTGTGTATTCCTCTTCCTTCTCTGCAAGGAATGCCTTAACGTCCTCGCCTGCTTCCTTCTTTGCCTTGGCTTCCTTGCCGCAAAGGATGGCAACGGCTCCGCTGGCTCCCATAACGGCAATCTCTGAAGAAGGCCATGCGAAGTTGAGGTCGGCACGAAGCTGCTTGCAGCCCATAACGATGTGGCTACCGCCATAGCTCTTGCGCAGAGTAATGGTGATCTTGGGTACTGTAGCCTCGCCGTAAGCGTAGAGGAGCTGTGCTCCGTGCTGGATAACGGCATTGTATTCCTGACCTGTTCCGGGAAGGAATCCGGGAACGTCCACCAACGAAACGATAGGAATGTTGAAAGCATCGCAGAAACGAACGAAGCGTGCTGCCTTGCGGCTGGCGTTTACGTCCAATACACCTGCATAAGCTGCCGGCTGGTTGGCAACGATACCTACGCTGCGACCGTTGAAGCGTGCGAAACCGATGATGATGTTCTTGGCAAACTTAGGCTGAACCTCGAAGAACTCGCCGTTGTCCGTGATAGCTCCGATAACCTTATACATATCGTAAGCCTTGTTGGGATCGTCAGGAATAATCTCGTTAAGAGAGTCCTCCATACGGTTGATGGGGTCGTCGCACTCCACGCTGGGAGCCTCTTCCGTGTTGTTGCTGGGGATGAATGAGAGCAAGCTCTTTATCATCTCGATGGCCTCCTCCTCTGTCTTTGCTGCGAAGTGTGTGACGCCGCTCTTTGTTGCATGAACGGAAGCGCCGCCAAGGTGCTCAGCGTCGATGTCCTCACCGGTTACGGTCTTCACAACCTTCGGACCTGTAAGGAACATGTAAGAGGTCTGCTCCTTCATGATGATGAAGTCGGTAAGAGCCGGTGAATAAACGGCACCACCTGCACACGGACCCATAATGGCTGAAATCTGCGGGATAACACCCGAAGCAAGAATGTTGCGCTCAAAGATTTCGCCGTAGCCAGCAAGCGCACAGATGCCTTCCTGAATACGTGCACCACCCGAGTCGTTCATGCAGATAACCGGCGCACCCATTGTCATGGCCATGTCCATAACCTTGCAGATCTTCTGTGCCATTGTCTCTGACAACGAACCGCCGTTAACGGTGAAGTCCTGTGCGTAAACATACACCAGTCTTCCGTCAACAGTTGCGCTACCTGCTACGACGCCGTCGCCGTAAAAGTGCTTCTTCTCCATTCCGAAGTTGGTGCAACGATGCTTCTTAAACATGTCGTACTCCTCGAACGAACCCTCATCGACGAGCATCTCTATACGCTCACGTGCTGTATACTTGCCACGTGCGTGCTGCTTCTCGATGGCCTTCTCGCCACCGCCAAGACGGGCCTGCTCACGCTTTGCGACCAATTCCTTGATTTTCTCTACTTGTTTGCTCATTTTTATGATTGTCTAATAATATTCTGAATGATAAAGATAAGCCGTGACTGACTTCTCGTTTTCCGTCATCATTGCTCTTGTCCTTATTAAGGTGCAAATGTACGAAAAAAAACGAAAAACACGACAATGGTTTAGCAAAAATATCACTTCATCGAAGAATCGACGAATGACAAGGGCAGCAAATCCTTTGCTGACATAACGCTATAGACGCCTTTCTTTCCATAAAGGAGGATGCGGATGGGCTGCTTGTAGCGGTCTTCCACGCCGAGAATAACCTGACGGCAAGCGCCACAAGGACTGACGGGGTCGTCCAGCAGTCCGTTATCGTTTCGGGCTGCAATGGCTAACGTCTGGACGCTCTGGTCGGGATGGTTGGCTTGGGCAGCAAAGAGGGCTGTTCGCTCTGCACACAGTCCTGACGGAAATGCGGCGTTCTCCTGATTGGCACCGATGACGATGCTGCCGTCAGCAAGGCGAACAGCCGCTCCAACATAGAAGTGGCTGTATTCTGCGTAAGCGTTGTACGTGGCTTGTACGGCTTTCTCCACAAGTTCGCGGTCGTCAGCCGACAGTTCGTCCAGCTGATAATGCTTTATCGTTATGTTAAGTTTTATCTCGTTCATATTCAGGTGTATAATTTAAAAGGTTTATTCTTCGTCGCTTCCGCCTACATACTCATAAGCTCCCACATCGGGCTTCTCGTCTCGGCTGCGTCCGTCTCGGTCTGTCTTTGTGGCAGATTCAGGATTGGCCTTGTCAATGGCAGCCGACTCCTTGCGAAGGTGGAAGTCGTAATCCTGCTGGTCGCCGTCTATCTTCACGAAATGCTTCTGACCGTAGCTGACGGTGTCCTTCACGTCCTCAAACACTACGTTCGTGAAATGCTTCTTCTGCTCTTCGTCTTCTGCTTTCGGCGTTCGCATCACGCAGTCATAGAACATATAGTTGAAGGCGTTCTCGTTGTCCTCGCCTCCATGCACACCGGTCATCTCGTCGTCCGAATATCCGGTCACAAGACTGTTGCGACATTCCAAAGCCAGCAAGGGATTGTCCGTAGCCGAGAAATACAGGGCTGTGCCACGTGAAGCGTCGAAGGGATAGAACTGTGCCAAGGTGGAATTCTGCACGCTCACCTCTCCTCCGTCCACAGCCAAGCAATGCCCGAGCGCATTCGTAAGCTGACAGTTCACGATGCTTGCCTTCGCATTCACAAGGCGCACGCAGTCGCCCTGACAGTTATGTACGGTTGAGTTTGCCAGCGTCAGCTTGTTGCGGCTAACGTCCGAGGAGTCTGCCACAATGCCGTTAAAGGCTCCGTGCAGGTCGGTGTACGTCATCTCGTTGTCGTATGAGGTTTTCTCGAAGCGGATGCCTTGCCATTGTCCGCTCACACGGTCGTAAGGCAGATAGTCGAACATGCGGTCCAGTCTGTCGCCTCTGAGCACAACGTTAGCCTCCTCCGTGCCCTTGCTGAGCAAGCGTCCCTTTACGGTCATTCCTGCGTTGCCATGAAAATAGAGGGTGGTTCCGGCTGCCAATGTCAGCGTAGCGCCCTCCTCCACCGTCAGCCCGCCGTAGACCACCATAGGCTTCCCTGAAGATGCCAACGTCGAGTCCTTGCCGATGATTACGTCCTTCAGCAGCGTGGCGTCCCACGAGAAGGCGTTGAGCACCACTTTCTGCTGTCGTCCGCTCTCAAGCGTAAACACCAGATTGTCGTTCAATTCTTTCGGTTTGTCCGTAAAGGTAACGTTGGACGTAAGCTCTACAAACACGCGAATGCTGTCCTTGTCTCTCACCTCTATGTCGTTGGCCTTGTAGCCTTGCTCCGGACTAAGATAAACGCCGTCCACATTCACACGGTAGCCCGACTGGTTGCCGCCCTCCAGACGCACGTTAGTGCAGCGCAGGCCCTTTCCCGACCTGTTGTGCACCCAAAACGACCTTGTTGAAGAAGGCACGGTGGAGAATATGGTGTCAAATCTGACCGTATCTACAGAAAAAGACAAGAGATTGCTTGGAGAATCAGTAAAGCTGTCCCCATCGTCACAAGCACAAAACCCAAGAAGGCTAAGCGCAAATAATATGTTCAAATACAGTATTTTCATTTATATAATAACGTGAAGTACGCTTACATATTGCATCTTTGAACAGAAAAGAAACTTAAAGACACAAAAAAAGCGCTGACCGTAAAGTCAACGCTCTTTTGTACACCCTTAGGGGTTCGAACCCTAGACCCACTGATTAAGAGTCAGTTGCTCTACCAACTGAGCTAAGGGTGCAAGTGTTCAAGTAAATGAGATTAATAGTACACCCTTAGGGATTCGAACCCTAGACCCACTGATTAAGAGTCAGTTGCTCTACCAACTGAGCTAAGGGTGCATACTCTTTTTTGTGTTGCTCCAGCATTTTGTACACCCTTAGGGATTCGAACCCTAGACCCACTGATTAAGAGTCAGTTGCTCTACCAACTGAGCTAAGGGTGCAAGTGTTAATGCTTGTCAGCAACCTCATTTCTGAATTGCGAGTGCAAAGGTAGTGTAATTCCGGGAAACCACCAAACGTTTCCACGTTTTTTTTCAAAATTATTTAATAAATCCGTTCATAATTGATTTATGTTAAGCAAAAGCCCTGATTTCTTTCAAAGCCCTACCCTCTTAAAACAAAAAACCCCGACAAACCGAGTTTGCCAGGATCATTATAACATAAAGAATAAGTTTCTTAGTTTTTCGAGTTGAGATACGCCATTACTTTGTTAAAGTACTTCTGCGTTCTCTTCACGCTGTAACGATAACCGCCGTTCCACGCTCGGATGGCCCTTTCGATATCGTTCTGGGGATTGAAGTATGACTGGATAAGGACGAACATTTCCTTCGACTTTGCCAAGTCAAACCTGTCACGAAGCGAAAAACGCTTCTTGCTCTTGCGTTTCTTCAGAATGTTGTTACATTCCATCACCAAGACTGGGGTTATCTGCATAGCGCCGCAAGAGTTGCCGCTTACAGCCTTCACATTACCACGGCTTTCCACGTGGATAATGGCGTTCATCACGGGCTCCCAATCAAACCCGTCTGCTGTTGTGCTTACAGTTTCCGAGTCAACTGCGTTTTCAGCACTAAATACGGGAGAAGCTCCCGCTACAAAAATAAATAATACTACTAATCTAAAGATCTTAAACATTATTACGTGGTTTGTGGAGCCTGAACCATTGCTCTTAAACGTCCTGCGCCTCGGGTTCGGATCAGAAACCGAAAGACGGATACGTATAGCCTGAAAATCATCAGACCGAACAAAGAGCCCGAAGCATCTGTTGGGGGTATTCCTGTCAACAAACGCTAAACTCCGTTAGCTAATCCTGAACGACATTCTAATACAAAAAGAAAGTGTCGTCATTTAATATCGAGTGCAAAATTACACAAAAATCGTCAATTGTGCAAGTTTTATCCCCATTAACTAACGCATACAAACGATTATTAACCCTCTATAACACTTTGTATTTCAATAATATAATGCCAAATCAGAAGGCTATGACGTCCCGCCGCAGCCACGCATCCTCCCATAAACAAGCCAACAACTCCCCTCGTACAAAAACAAAAAAAGTGTGCCGGTCTTTTCTAACCAGCACACTTCCTATATGTAGATTCTTAGAATTTTTACTTCTTGAAGAAATCCTTTACAGCCTCATTGGCAACCATACGCTCGTCAAACATGTAAGCGCCGGTCTTCGGGCTTTTTACCATCTTGATAACCTTTGTATATGCGCGACCATCCGTAGAACCTTCATGGAGGGTAGCGACCGCTTTCTTTGCCATAGTCTATTTATTATTACTTAATCTCCTTGTGAAGAGTCATCTTCTTGAGGATGGGGTTATACTTCATTAATTCCATGCGATCAGGAGTATTCTTACGGTTCTTGGTCGTTACGTAACGACTTGTACCTGGCAGACCGCTGTTCTTCATTTCGGTGCACTCGAGGATAACCTGTACTCTGTTGCCCTTTGCTTTCTTTGATGCCATTTACTTATTCTCCTATTACTTTAATGTCACTCCAGTCACAATAGCCTTTAGACACCGCCTGCTTGATGGCAGCATCCAAGCCCACTTTGTTAATAAGACGCAGACCCGCTGCGCTGATCTTGAGGCTGATCCAGCAGTTCTCCTCAACATAGAAGAACTTCTTGCTGAACAAGTTCACATCGAAAGAACGCTTTGTGCGATGCTTTGAATGCGATACGTTGTTACCTATCTGGGCTTTCTTTCCCGTAATCTGACAAATTTTCGACATTTCTATCTGCTTTTTTGTATTCGTTTTTGATACCTATTCCAAACAGGGTGCAAAATTAGCTACTTTTTCTGAGACTACAAAACTTTCCACCAAATAATCGCAAGTATTTAATGTTTTTTTGTTTTTCGCTCATTTTCAATGACCTTTTTTTCGGAGAATCGGCATCAGTCAGCCTTTTCTTACTCTGTTACAGGAATTACAGGTGCCTTACCATCTTCCTTCTCCTTCGGCATCTCTTCCTTCAGGAAGCCGATAAACATCTGGAGGGCTTTCGTGGTGGCGATGGCGAGGTTTATGTCGCGGCCATAATCTTCGGTCAGCTTGCAGGTTATGGTCTTCTCTGCGTTGCCACAGGCCAGCCAGATTGTGCCGACAGGAATCTCTGCCGTACCGCCTCCAGGACCTGCTGTTCCGGTGCTGGCAATGGCGAAGTCCACGCCAAGAGTCTTGATGGCTCCCTGCACCATCTCCTTTGCCACTTCCTCACAAACGGCGGTTTTCTCCTCTATGACGTCGTGCGACACGCCCAGGAGGTTCTCCTTCACGTCGTTGGTGTAGGCGATGATGCCACCCTTAAAGTAGGCTGAAGCGCCCGGTACGGCTATTATCGACTCTGCGATGCGGCCTCCCGTGCAGCTCTCCACGGTTCCCAATGTCATACCCGCTCCATAAAGGAACTGCTGAATCTCGCGACTTAATATTTTCTTTTCAAACTCCATTTTTCTATTCTTTGTTATCGTTATTAATCTTTGCTTGAAAGCCCCACTTACTTGAACGTCACCTTGCTGAACGCCGGCTTGTCTATCGAGCAGAAGTCCTTGTCCAGGAACTTATAGTAGCCCGTCACGCCGATCATTGCCGCATTGTCCGTGGTGTAGCTGAACTTCGGAATATATACGGTCCATCCGTAACGCTTGGCATGGTCATGGAAGGCGTTGCGAAGGCCGTTGTTGGCCGACACGCCTCCTGCCACAGCCACGTGCTTGATGCCGGTCTGCTTTACGGCGAGCTTCAGCTTCTTCATCAGAATGTTCACGATGGTGTGCTCCAGGCTGGCTGCGAGGTCTTCCTTATGATGCTCTATGAAGTCTGGGTCGTCCTTAATCCATTTGCGCAGGCTGTAGAGGAATGATGTCTTCAGTCCGCTGAAGCTGTAGTCCAAGCCCGGAATGTGCGGCTCGGAGAACTTGTAAGCCAGCGGATTGCCCTGACGTGCCAGCTTGTCGATGATCGGACCGCCAGGATAGCCCAGTCCCATCACCTTCGAACACTTGTCGATGGCTTCGCCGGCTGCGTCGTCGATGGTCTGACCGAGCACCTCCATATCGTTGTAGGCGTTCACCTTCACAATCTGCGAGTTGCCGCCCGACACGAGCAGACACAGGAACGGGAAGGGAGGCGTGGTGTCCTCGGGCTTCTCCTTGATGAAGTGTGCCATAACATGACCCTGCAGGTGGTTTACGTCTATCATCGGAATGCCCAAGCTGCGGGCAAAGCCCTTCGTGAAGCTGACGCCTACGAGAAGCGAACCCATAAGGCCCGGTCCGCGTGTGAAAGCCACGGCTGACAGCTGCTCCTTGGTTATTCCTGCACGCTTGAGGGCGGTGCTCACTACGGGCACGATGTTCTGCTGGTGGGCACGCGAAGCAAGCTCAGGCACCACGCCGCCATACTCATGATGTACGGCTTGCGAGGCGGTGACATTGCTCAATAATATGTTGTCGTTGAGTACTGCTGCACTTGTGTCGTCGCAGCTACTCTCAATGCCTAATATATACATTTTCTTAGTTATTATTTTTTATTTTGTATTTATTATTTATTAGTTATTACTTCTTTAATTATTTTTTATTTGTTGGAATAGTCATCCAATGGCGCAAGCCAAATAATAACTAATAAATAATAAATACTAAATATTAATATGTTAAGACTTCCACGCCGTGTTCGGTCATCAGCAGGGTATGTTCCCACTGGGCGCTCGGCTTCTCGTCGCCCGTGATTACCTCCCAGCCATACTCGTCGTCAGCGTCGATAAACACCTTCCATGTGCCCATATTCACCATCGGCTCTATGGTGAACACCATGCCAGGTACGAGCAGCATGCCCGTGCCGCGGTGTCCGTAATGCGTCACCTCAGGCTCCTCATGGAACTCCAGTCCCACGCCGTGTCCGCAGAGGTCGCGCACGATGCCGTAATGGTATTTGTCGGCGTGCTTCTGGATGGCGTGTCCTATGTCGCCCACGAAGCTGTAGGGCTTGGCTGCCTCCATGCCGATCTCCAGACATTCCTTTGCCACGCGCACCAGCTGCTCCTTCTCGGGAGTGGTCTTGCCGATAATGAACATGCGCGAAGCGTCGGCGTAATATCCGTCAAGGATGGTGGTGAAGTCCACGTTGATGATGTCGCCCTCCTGAAGGATGTCCTCCTCCTTGGGGATGCCGTGGCACACCACCTCGTTGATGCTCGTGCAGACGCTCTTCGGAAATCCCTCGTAGTTAAGGCATGCGGGGATGGCTCCGTGCGACGTGCAGTAGTCATAGCATATCTGGTCTATCTCAAGCGTGCTCATTCCGGCACGTATGTTCTTTGCCACTTCGTCAAGCACTCCCGTATTGATGACACCACTTCTGCGGATGCCCTCTATCTGTTCCGGGGTCTTGATGAGCGAACGTGAGGGAACTGTCTTTCCCTTGTTTTCCCAATACATCACTTTCTTGTCAAGTTCGGTAGGCTCCTGTCCTGGGAGACAATGCCACACTCTCTTCTTCTTGAATACCATAGATGTCTTTATATATATAAAAAATGTTTTATGTCTTCTATATTGAAGTTACAGAATCTAAAGCCGTATGCCAGTCCTCATCCGAACAGGTCCAGCCTGTTGTTTCTTGCCGTCTCTAAGGACGACAGCTTCTTCTGATGGGCGGCGTATTCGTCACGCAGCCTTGCGTACTTCTCGTCCAGCTCCTTGGCGAAGCGTGCCTTCTCCTCGGGGTTCATGAGGCGCTGCGCTATGATGGGGTTCTGCGCCGCATCCTTCACCCAGACCACGATGCCGCTGTAAATGGGGGCAATCTTCAGCGCCACGTGCATCTCGGACGTTGTTGCTCCGCCCACCATTATCGGCAGACTCAGTCCGGCACGTTCCATCTCCGTCGCCACGTTCACCATCTCTTCCAGGCTCGGCGTGATAAGACCGCTCAGGCCAATCATGTCTGCCTTCTCCGTCACGGCTTTCTTCACAATCTGCTCGGCAGGAACCATCACGCCAAGGTCAATGACTTCGTAGTTGTTGCACGCCATCACCACCGACACGATGTTCTTGCCGATATCATGTACGTCGCCCTTGACGGTTGCCATCAGCACCTTGCCGGCTGTCGTCGTTCCCTCCTTCTTGTCGGCTTCGATGTAGGGCTGCAGTATTGCCACCGCCTTCTTCATCGTTCGGGCGGTCTTCACCACCTGCGGGAGGAACATCTTGCCGCAACCGAACAACTCGCCCACCGTGTTCATGCCGTCCATGAGCGGGCCTTCTATGATGTCCACGGCCTTCGGGAAGGCGGTCAGGGCTTCCTGAATGTCTTCCTCCATATATTCCGCCACGCCCTTCACCAGCGCTGTGGACAGGCGCTTTGCCACGTCCTCCTTGCGCCATTCGGGCTGTGCCTTGCTTACCGCTGCTGCGCCTCCAGCCGCTGCGCCGTTCTTCAGCGCTTCCTGCTGCTGCTTTATCTGGTCAGCCAGCTCTATGAGGCGTTCTGCTGCGTCCGCCTTACGGTTGAGCACCACGTCCTCCAGTATCTCTAATTGGTCGGCAGGAATGTCGCCGTAAGCCACCTTCGTGGCAGGATTGACAATGCCGAAGTCCATTCCCTTCTGGATGGCATGATAGAGAAACACGGCGTGCATCGCCTCACGTATATAGTTGTTGCCGCGGAACGAGAACGAGAGGTTGCTTACGCCTCCACTTATGTGCGCTCCGGGCAGATTCTGCTTTATCCATTCCGTGGCTCTTATGAAGTCCACGGCATAATTGTCATGCTCTTCCATGCCGGTGGCGATGGCAAGCACGTTGGGGTCAAAGATGATGTCCAGCGGATTCATGCCCACCTTCTCCGTCAGCAGGCGGTAGGCGCGTCCGGCTATCTCGATGCGTCGCTCGTACGTCGTGGCCTGTCCCTTCTCGTCGAAGCACATCACCACCACAGCTGCGCCGTATCTCATCACGTCGCGGGCATGCGCGAGAAACACTTCCTCGCCTTCCTTCAGCGAAATGGAGTTGACGATACACTTTCCCTGCACACATTGCAGTCCGGCTGTTATCACGTCCCACTTCGACGAGTCTATCATCACCGGCACCTTGGCGATGTCCGGCTCCGAGGCTATGATATTGAGGAAGGTGCGCATCTCCTCACGGGCGTCCAGCAGTCCGTCGTCCATGTTGACGTCTATGACCAGCGCTCCGTCCGCCACCTGCTTTCGGGCGATGGTCACAGCCTCCTCATAATTCTTCTCCTTGATGAGGCGAAGGAACTTGCGCGAGCCTGCCACATTACATCGCTCGCCCACGTTCACGAAGCGCACGTCGGGCGTGACGTCCAGCAGCTCCAGTCCGCTCAGCCACATCGTCCGTGGCTTCTCCTGAGGTTGGTGCGGCGTCTTGCCTTCGGCTATCTCGGCGTACTTGGCTATGAATTTCTCCGTCGTGCCGCAACATCCGCCTATGATGTTCACCAGCCCCTCGTCGATGTATTCCCCTATCTGCGGAGCCATCGTCTCGGGCGTTTCGTCATAGCCGCCCAAGCTGTTGGGCAGTCCGGCGTTGGGATAGGCACTTATATAATAAGGTGCATGATGTGCCAGCTCCTTTATGAACGGCTTCATCTGGTCAGCACCGAACGAGCAATTCAGACCTATCGAGAAAATCGGATAGCTGCTCACGCTGGCAAGCACGGCGTCAAGCGTCTGTCCGCTCAACGTGCGTCCGGCAAGGTCGCTCACCGTGATGCTGAGCATTATCGGCAGGTCGCGTCCCGTGCGGCGCTCCACCTCCATCGTGGCGTCTATCGCAGCCTTCGCGTTCAGCGTGTCAAACACGGTCTCAATGAGCACAGCGTCCGCCCCACCCTCTTCCAGAGCCTCAATCTGCTCCAGATAGTCCTCATAGAGAGTGGCGTAGTCCAGCTCACGTGCGGCAGGATTGCTCACGTCCGGGCTCATCGAGCATGTCTTGTTCGTCGGTCCCACCGATCCTGCCACGAAGCGCGGCTTCTCCTCCGTAGAGTATCGGTCAGCCGCCTTTCTTGCGATGCGTGCTCCTTCCAGCGCCATCTCGCGTGCCGACGTCTCCAGCCCGTAGTCAGCCTGGCTCACACGCTGCGAGCTGAACGTGTTGGTGGTGATGATGTCAGCACCCGCCATCAGATACTTTGCGTGAATATCCTCTATCACGTCCGGTCGGGTAAGGTTCAGCATGTCGTTGTTGCCCTTCATCATTCCCTCCGCGTTGCGATAGCGGTAGCCCCTGAAGTCGTCCTCCTCCAGTCCGTACTGCTGTATCATGGTGCCCATCGCACCGTCCAAAATAATTATCCTGTCCTTGATGACCTCTCGTAAAGTCTTCTTCATTCGTTTTCCTTAAGTCAATAACTCTTAATAGTGCTTCATCGCCCTATCCATCTCTCTGCGGTCTTCTTTTTCCTTGAGCGTCTGGCGCTTGTCATATTCCTTCTTGCCCCTGCACAGAGCGATGTCCACCTTCGCCCTTCCGTGTTCGTCTATGAAGACCAGCGTCGGCACGATGGTATATCCGGGCTGCTTGGTGGCATTCTCCAGCTTGTATATCTCGCGCTTCGTCAGCAGCAGCTTGCGGTCACGGCGTGCCTCATGGTTGCTGAACGAGCCGTAGAAGTAAGGCGAAATGTTCATGCCCTTAACCCACACCTCATGGTTGTTTATATAACAGAAAGTATCCACAAGGCTTGCCTTTCCAAGCCTTATCGACTTAATCTCAGTACCCGTGAGCACTATTCCTGCAGTATAGGTCTCCACGAAGAAGTATTCGAAGGAGGCCTTCTTGTTCTTTATGCTTACAGGACTTTTCTTTCTTTTCAGTTCCTGTTCCTTGTTCATCTCTCTTGTTTACTCTTCAATAATGACAAAATCGTCAATGTTGTTGTCCACGTACTGAGCCACGGCAGCCGTCCAAGCCTCCTCGTTCTCCACAAACTCGTCGTCATAGTCGTCGAAGTCAGAATATTGCTCGAACATCGCCATAAACTCCTCGTCGTCGCACTCCCTGCATATCTTTGCGCCATGCTCCTTATAGAGCTTGCGCACGGCAAAGAGCATCTTGGCAAGGTCGCGCAATCCCCAGTCGCGCAGCACCTTGGCGAAGGGATTGTCAAAGATAAAGCCGCCATAGCCGTTATAGATAAGCTGCACGAAGCCGCCGTCCATAACCTCCTCGTGCAGGATGTCGTAGGCAAGCAGCGTTATCTGCGACACACTGAGCTGCTGCATGTTCTCAGCGTTCAGCTCACCACCGATGGCCTCCTTCGTGGCGTTCACAAACACCGCGAGGAAGGCATCCATATCTTGCATCGCCGCCTCACGAAGGGCAGCGTCTTTCACTTTTACCTGTACCATAATCTGCAAAGTTAATGCAATTCGAAGACAATACAAAATAAAAGGAAAACAAAACATATCACAATTATCATTTTTTTATCGAACTTGCGCCAGTTCAGCTTTCTATTTGATTCTAACCATCACCCCCTTCTTACGCTTCACGTTCTTCTCGATGCGCTCAAACAGCCGTCCGAACTCCTCGCCCGACCTTACCACCACGCCCGGTATGTGCTGCCTACCCACAATGATGCTGCCGTCACGCAGCGTCATGGCACCGTTGCCAGCCCTTATCGTGGCGCCCTGCGGCAGCGTGGGCATCCTGCGCCTCAACGCCTTGTCCGTACTCAGCGTCACGGGATAACATCCGGCTGGCAAATAGTTATGGGGATGTTCCACAGAGGCGCATATCGTGCGCCCGTTGATTATTACCATACCGTCCACGCCATAAGGCGAATAACGATAACGCTTGATTTCTATTACCATAATGTGATTCTTAGTTTTTTATTTTGACAAAATGACAAGATGACAAGATGACAAGATGACAATTCCTAATTCTTCCGATACCTATGGTTCTGACATTCGGTCACCAGCCCCTGCTTGCGCCAGTTCTTCAGCATCTGATGCACGGCGTTGCGCGATGTATTGCATCCCTTCACGGCTATGCTGTGCTGCAAGGCCTGCTCGAAGCTGAACGTCGTGTCCAGACGCTCGAAGATAGAGTCGTTCTTGCCACGCTTCGTGCGCTCCGAAGCAGCCTGTCCGCAATAGTCCTTCGACGAGAAAGCAGCCTCCATGCGCTCACGGAAGAAATGGAGGGCATTCTCAATCTGATAGTCAGCCAGGACGTCAAAGGCGGCGAGGAAAGACGGCTGCTGCTGCTTCACGATCATCTCCTTCCACAGCCCCGGCTGCTGCTTCAGCCGCGTCTCGGCACCAGCCACACCGTGACGGTCAATCAGCTGTCCAGCCACACGGCAGAGCATCAGGCACGTCATCATCCTCATAGTCGTAGGGCAGATGCGGAATCGCTGGCGAGCCTTCACCTTGTCGTCATCCTTCATCGTCTCCAGACGCACACGCTCCAGCCATTGCCTGCCCCTCGCCTCCAGCTTCGGCAGCACCACCTCGCCAGCCATCAAAGGCAGCAGATGGGCTATCTGACGGATGCGCTCACGCTGCTTGTCGGTCAGCACATGCAGATTCTCCGTCAGCGGCTGAAACGTGTTGTCGGGCGTACGGGCCAAGGCTATTCGGCTCTGAAAGCCGTCCGTATAGTTGGTCACCACACGATAGAGAGCGTCAGGCGTGCCGCACATCACCACATTCCACAACAGCCTATCAATATGCACGTTCACGGCGTCCGCACTCCTCGCCTCACGCTCATAGCACGTGCCGTCGTAAGCCTGACGGAGCATCACGGAGAAGTCGCTCATGGCAGAACGCCATTTCTGCGCCACCGTGTCTGCCTCAGGCGTAAACGAGAAAGCATGCCGTCCGCCTGTGTTGGCAAGACGTTCGGCAAGGTTGGCAACGGTATTGTTGAGCGTCAGGCAGCGCACGGGCAGCTTAGGCTCCTCAGGCTGCTCCTTCTTGTTCTTCGCAGCACGCTTCTTGGCACGCCACTCGTCCTCCTGCTGCTGATACATCCTGTCCATCGCCTTCACCTCAGCCGTCCAAGCCTCCACCACAGGGTCGATGCCGCCCTTGCCAAAGGCAAAGTCGCCCGCGATATACGATATAAGGTTCAGCGAGTTCATCTTGCCATGCACGTCCACTCTCACCCCCGTCGCCAGCATACCTATCACGGGGCAGATGGCGGTCAGCACGGGCAGCGCCAGAGCCGGACCCACGGCGTCGATGGAGTCCTTCACACCCTGCGGCATTCGTGGCAGCGCCTCGTAATAGAAGAGGTCGTCCTTAGCCAGCGCCTCGTCTATGCCGTCCGCCTCGCCCTGCTCCGCACCGCCGCCCGTCATGCGCTCCTGACGTATGGCAATGAGCACGTCCTTCAGCCGCTTCGGCATCTGCGTGCGCTTCTCGCTCAGCGCATTGTCAATACAGGCCAGCTTCTCCGCCTCCGCGAAGCCGTCATAGCAGGGAATAACCCTATCGAGCAACCCACGGTCGAACCCGCAGATATGACGAAGATTCACGGCCAGCTCAAACGTAAGCGTATTGCGGTTGCTCTTCACAGGCTCCTGCGAGTCATTATACATTGCCCACCACTTGCGCACAATGTCAGCGTAAGGAATGCCCAGATAACAGTCCGAAGCCTCCGTCGGCGCAGCCTCAGAAGAATCAGCCGAATCCGTAATCCCCTTATTCCGAGCAGCATCAGAAGAATCAGAAAAATCCGTAATCTCCTTCTTCAGAGTTGCCTCCCGATTGTCGAAAAGCTCCTTATCCACGAACAGCAGCCTGTCCGTCGGCGGCGTAAAGAACACACGCGTAATGTCCTTCGCCCCCTTGTCATACTCCACGCCCAGCAGCTCCGAAGCCCATCTTAGGTTCTCCTCCTGCGTCATCCCCTCTCGGCGACGAAAGACCACGTGATAGCCCTTGTTGGCCGACCGCTCCAGCATCAGCAGCCCAAGCTCCTCCTTCCTGCCCATCACCAGCTCCGGCACGCTCCTCATCCTCTCCTCATAGTCAGGCGAGGAGGGGTCGAAGTCGATGTCCATCCCCACCGACCGGCTCACACGCTCCGCCCCCTTCAGCCCTCCGTCGGCATTAGGCAGACACGAATAGTTCATCTGCACCATCATGCGCTTCTCCGCCCCACGGTTACGCTCCGAGTCGCGCAGAAGCCTATACTCCATCTCGTCCTTCACAGGGCGCATAAGCTTAGCCCCGTCCTTATAATATATAATGTGTACGCTCATAATAAACTCCTAATTCAGTTTCGCAATATCCGTTACTAAGATGTCCTGATAATGTGCCCCGTTGTGCTCTCGTGTCGTAAACCTCAGCGTCACCGCCACCAAGGTGCCCGCATCAAAACGGCATAGCGCCACATTGCCAAGCATAGCCGCCACATACTGGTTCTCATACTTGCCGCCAAGCTCCTGAAGCATGATGTTGCACTTCATCACCTGACCGCCCTCCGCCTTCTGGCTCTGTACAGCGAAAGCCTCGCCCTGCTGCACCACTCTCATGATTCTTGTCTCCATTTTCCGTAGTTATTATTTATTAGTTATTATTTGGTAGTTATTATTTATTATTTGTCAGTTATCTATTGGTTGCAAAGCAATCTCAGAAAAAACTCCTGACCCTTGCCAGTAACCTTAGTTGTTACTCTCTCTTCCGAGCCGTGGTTGGTCTTTATAACCGTCACCGACTGGGCAAAGATACCCCTCTCCACCCACATCTGAATCGGCTCCGTCGACCGCTTGAAGATATATCCGTGCTCCCTCATCCATCTGTACAGCCGCGTGCGTCCCGTAACAAAGCCGTTGCGCGTCAGCAGCTTAGCCAGCTCGCTAATCAGGATGCAGCCGTCGCCCGTCGTCAGCGCGTCCGCAAACTCCACCTTAGGCCGCTGCTCCTCTATCAGCTCCTCCTTCCGACGGAGCAACACATCCTTCTGCTCCAGCGTACGGTTCAGAATCCTCACCGCCTTAGCCAGAATCGTCTTCTCGTCGTCCTGCTCCTCCAAGGGAACATATCCCCCCGTCCGACGGATCTGCGGCAGCACCTCAGAAGTCACCCATTTGCGGAAAGCCCTTGCCGAAGGCTTGCGACTGTCGAGGATAACATCATACAGCCCGTCCTCGCTTACGAAGTTAGCCATCTGCGTTCCCCCTCTTGTCGAAAGGGGTTCAGTTGAAATGACCCCCTTTTCAAGTCGCATCACAACACCGTTCTGCTTCAGCCCGAGCACCTTGCACACATCCGCCAGACAGAACCAAGGCTCCCCCCTCTCATCACTCACCGTCCTTATCCTTCCGAACTCCGGACTCTCGAAAATCTTCATTTCGTACCTCATAATCTTTATGATTAATTTAAATAAAAAAATCGCAACCCTCAGGCGTGCCATCGGCTTGCCGTCCGGATTACGAGTGCAAAGATAAGGGCAAAAAAAGAGGGCAACCGTAATGATACGTTGTCAGTACGTTGTCAGTACGTTGTCATTACGGTTACCCTATGAGGTATAGTAAAAAAATGAGTTAACGAAGCGATTCCTTTATCTGCTTCTTCAAATCTCCGTTAACGTTATGGTTAATACCGCTTGAATAAGAGTTCTGCAGTCCAGCCTCACCCCAAAGCGCCTCAAACGGCACATAGCCAGGCCGCGGGATATTCAGCAGCTCTATCATCACATTGGCAAACACCGCCCTCGAAGCCTTTGTATGCAGGCGGTTAGAGGGCTGGCGTTCAGCGTCCACCCATCCTGCTTCCTGCGCCTTCTCCCATAGCTGCTGCGCTTCGGGCGTGTTTATATGCGAAAGGACATCCGCATCGCCGTCATAGGCTTTCTTCGGTTGTGGCTGCGGCACGCCATGATTTATCTGGATGCCGATGCCCCCAGCCTCCACGTTGCCGATTTCATTCTCCACATGCTTTTCCATTACGAAGTCGCCCTGTACGATTATGCCACCCTTCAATATCTTTTCTAAATGTTCCTTGTCCATAATAAGTTTGATAATTCATTTTTAATTACTGGCTCCGACACTGACTCCCACGCCTCCCGAGGCTACTCCGTTCACCTCATATTCCACGTGCTTCTGCATCACTAAGTCGCCACGTACATTATATATCTTTTTGCCGTCATCATTGTTCACAGCAACATTAGCCAAAGCGTCGAGCCGATCGTCTATCTCTTGCGAGATAAGCGCCGTGCCGTTCATGTAGCGTTGCATATATTGCCGACGATTTTCATCATACTCTTCGTCTGTACACTCGGCAAAACTGCGTGCGATATCCATAAGCCCTTCTTCATGCCGCTCCGCTATCTGCCGCTCCAACGAGCGAGCCACCCACATCCAGCCACTCTGTCCGCTGTCGAGCATCCATTGCACGGCCGTATGCAGCGTCATTGCCACGACCGTATGCAGATCTTCCTCCGAGGCTCCGGTCTGCTTGTCGTGGCGCAGATAAGCCATGTGGTCGTCATAGCATCTGCCTACAAAGTGGCGGGCACGTTTCGGGTCGCTGCCTCTGACGGTGTCGATGATGTAGAAGGCAAGATAAAGCAGTTCCGAGGGATGGAGCGAGAATGAGCGACAGCCGGCAAGACAGCGGCAGCACACGTCCTCAGCCATTTCATATACGGGAGTTTCGCAGTATTTATCTTCTACTGCGTCGCGTTCTTTTGAGTTGAAGAGGTTCATCCTTGTAGTTGTTTTTTTATCAGTTCACTGAGGCGGTTGAGCCAATTCACGAGCACGTAGGTTTTGCCTCCTGTCTCAAAGTCCATAATAGTCTCGCCTTCGGCGAATTTGACAGCCACGAGGTCGTCCACGCAGAATTGAGCCACAAGGTCGGCACCGTAGCGGTAGACTCCAAAATTCTTGAACCTCACCGACAAGACATAATTAGGCTGTGCAAGGCAGATTTCGGCAATGTGCTCCATATCGGGTCTTATGTTGTCCAGACCCACTCCTTCGTTTCCTTGACCTATGAATTCGAAAAGTGTCTTGCAGCCCGCCTTTTCAGACATCCTACACATGATGGCGAGCAGGTCGTTGGCATTGACCTTCGTCTTGCCGTCGGTGTCGGCGAAGTCGATGCTTATCTTTGTGACGTGGTCGTCAAACGTATTTCTGATTTCGTCCACTACGTCCCAGAAGTCGGTGGTCTTCTTTGTCGGACGCTTTATCTCGATGCGTCGTCTGTATTCATGCATCTTGTAGGACAAGCCCTTTTGCAGAATGTCTGCCACCTTGTCCGTGTTGGTGCCGAAGGAAGAGTTGCGCTCTATTCCTATAAGCTGACGGCCGGGGCGGTTGTCGATGATGACAAGGCAGAAGGGGTGGTGTTCGTGCACCACGTCCTTCAGGTCGATGATGGTATGCCTGAGGCGGTTGTTCTCAAGCGCCATCAGCACCACGCCGCCATCATTACGAAACACCTGGCAGCGGTATATGTCACATTCTTCGTGCACGTCCTTAAATACGGTCAGAGGGAATTGCCCGCCTGTCGCAAACTGCCCGCCGAACAGCATATCGGGGTCGGCAGGTTGTGCCGTGTCGCCTTCGTTGGGGTCAAGCAACTGCGCTGTGTTCTCAACAGGTAGGTTCTTGAAAGAGTAGAATTTAAAAATTATCATTGTTTTTAGTTAATACAGATAGTAGTTAGAAAATTTTGCCATTGTCTGATAATGATTTAGGGGGCAACAGTCAGTCACATTACTTCGAGAAGGAAAAAAGCGGTTTTTCCTCTATCCATTCTCTTAAGGGGACATTGTTTTCTGACGCAAACTTGCAGCACTCCTCCAGCCACGCTTCATACATATCGTCATGGCAGAGCAACGCAGGGTTAAACTCCTTTATCATCATATACATATCGGCGGAAGGACTGCTCAGCATAGCCCTTATGTCGTCCGAATATTCCACGATGATATTAAACACCTGCGCTACAGGCTCCTTCAGCCGTTCCCCGTTGACATGAGTTATCTTTCCGCCCGCCGAATAGATGTCACGGATGTTCGGATTGACCACCTGATTGCAGGAACACAGCCAAAGCGTCGTGTTGTTGTATTTGGTCATACTCCTTGCAGGATTCAGGGCCTCAGGAAAGAGTATCATGCATTTGGTCTGAAGTTCGCGTTTCTCCCGTGTTTCAAGCGTATTCCACAACTTTATGTTGAACGAATGAGCCGACTCGATGTTGTCAGAAGTTATCCACCACGGCATCTCCTGACGGTTCTGACTGATGGCACGTTCCCTGTAATATTGCCTTACCTTGGATATGGAGTCGGGCGACGTGCGGAACTCATCATAAGTAGTGCCCATTTTCGAGAAAATCGTATCGTCCTCAGCCAGCTCCATATTGATAAGATACCTTGGAGAATGCGTTACGGCAATGTCGTACAGAACGTCTTGGTAAGGTCTGCACTTGAATTGTGGGACGTCGCCGCCAAGCTTGCCGAACAACATATATATGTCGTCAACATTCTCCACACGAGTGGTTTCAACGATGCTACTGCCGGTTGAAGTCCAATGGTCATTTTTCGTTGACTTCACTTCAATGCCATAATATTTGTCGGCGACTATGTCAGGAAACCTTTGTCCGGAAACCAGCTTCACCTCATTCGCATCAAAGGGCGAGTCGGCACAAGCCATCCTTATCTTCTCCACAGCACACGGCTCCAGTGAAGAAGACGTCAGCTTCCTATACTCGCTGGGATTGGCAAGGGCTTCGTCGTTAAGAATATTCTCGGTTCTGCACATCAGGTCTTTAAAAGCCTGATGCGCCAACGTGATGTCACGTTTTCTGATTGCTATAATGTTGTTTGTTGCATTATCCATAATCATTCAAAATATAAAGGCCATACTTCCTGTATTCTTCTCGCTATATTATAAGCCAGCATGGGAGGCACGGCATTGCCTATAACCTTATATGCTCCAGAAGGGCTTACTGCATAATTCTTCATACCCGGCTTGCGGAAGACGAAGGGATAGTCAGGAGGGAAGGTCTGGATAAGGGCACACTCACGAGGGGTGAGACGTCGCTCTCCCAGTCCTTGGCTCAATTCTACAGAATTCTTGCCGCCATGCTCTTGGGAAAGTCTTCTGAACTCTATATTGCCATGATGCTCAGACCTTATCGTAGGACCAAGCCCCTCAAAATTAATTTCCGTCTGCCCCTGACTGCCGTTACTCAAATACTTGGCTCTTGAATAGTTCTGCTGAGCCAAGTCGCCCGAATGCTCCGGCTCCGGCAAGTCCTGAAGCACATCCTTGCAGCTGACAGGACGGGGCAGCCTGTCATCATGGGCATTATAATTGTGAGTGGGCTTCGGATACGGGTTATACGCTTCCGGTATGTCATTTTGCTCCAATGCCTCTATCGCTTGTCCGTTAAGGGCAGATCGCTTGATTCCTATGAAAATCACACGCTCGCGTGTTTCGGGCACTCCGTAGTTAGCAGCATGAAGAACCTTAGGCTCCAACACTATGTAGTCGTTGCCGTTAGCGGCAGAGAAATCACGCTGAATGATGTCCTTTACATCACCAAGACTGACAAGACCCTTGACATTCTCCGCTATAAACATTTTAGGCTGTACGATGTCAATGACTTGCTTCATCCACATATACAACTTGCCGCGTGTCTCTTCCGAAGGTTCGTCATCAATGCGCTTGTCCCCGTTATGAGACACAGACGAATCGAAGCCCTTTCTTTTTCCTGCAACACTAAAGTCCTGGCAAGGGAATCCTCCGGTAACGACATCAACATTACGGGGGAAGACATCATTGCCGCCATATTGCAGTTTCACCAAGTCGACAATGCTTTCCAAATGATATATTGCAGGATTGACATGATAACGCGACATATAACGAAGCCATGTCTGACGGGCTTCTTCAAGAATATCACAAGCAAATACAGTCCTAAACATATTACGCTCCAACAACACCCAATTATCATTAATCTGAGCATGCACAAGCAAGGGGTCAGTAACGGATTTCCTATGACAAACAAATCCTCCTTCCAAGCCTAAATCCATGCCTCCGCATCCTGAAAAGAGCGAGAGCACCCTAATGGTTCCTTCCTCCTGCCTCTCGTTCTGACCGTTATTGAAAAACAAATCGTACTGAGGCTCTGCCAACAAATCATAATGCTCCTCCATTTGAATGTCTTCGTATCTGACTGTCTTTTTTGCCATAAATGTGTTATATAATTAGTATATTATCGCAAAGTTACGCTTTTTACCTCAATCCGCCCAACATTACACACAGAAAAACATCCACCTCCCACTATTTCCACCACCCATCCCCCACTCCGGCAATCACCCTCGCCAGCTCGTTCATCACGAGGCACACCTCGCGGTTGACGGCAAGGTCGCGGCAGTATTCGTAGTTCCAGGGCGAAATCTGCACGAGTCGGTTCTCGGCACAGGCATAGAAGCTCTTGCCACTGGGCTTGTAGCGGTCGCCGAAGCCATTGTCACACACCTCAATAACGGGCAGCTGCTCCATAAGCAACAGGCGCCCTATCTCACGCTCCTTAGGACTGACAAATGCCGACACGATGACGGCACCTTCACGCGCGGCACGCAGCACAGCGTCACGCTGGCGCTCAAAGAAAGGAGCGTCAGAACGATGGCAGACAAGAGGCAGCTTGCGCTCCGCAGACAGCAGGGCGCTGCAGCCGACATAAGAGAGGAGAGGCTTGGGAGAAGAAGCCGAGGGAGAGGCTGTGGGAGAGGCTGAGGGAGAGGCCGAGGAAGAGGCTGAGGGAGAGGCCGTGGGAGAGACCGAGGGAGAGGCTGAGGGAGAAGCCGAGGAAGAGGCTGAGGAAGAGGCTGAGGTAGGGGCTGAGGAAGAGGCTGAGAGAATAGCCTGCTGCATGGGGATACGCGGCAGGAGAGAACGGAGGATATGTTCGAGGCGGTCGGGGTTATGGGCATAGAAGCGGTCGGCGCGGAGGCCCCGACGGATGGTGTCCAGCGTCCAGCCGCGTGCCGTGCACGAGCGATGGACGAGGAAGCGGTCGCGCAGCGTTCCCTTGATGAGGGCGCGGCGCGCCTGCTCACGGATGTAGCGCAGCTTCGTCTGCACCTGCTCCGGCGTGACAGCCTCCATGTCGTTATAGCCACGGACAAAGAGCGAAGGGCCACGGAAGGAGCACGTGTGGTCCCGGTCGTACCAATCGCGCGATGCATCGCGGTCGCTCTTGTTGGGGTCTTTCTTCATGTCCCGCCATTTGATATCCAGCGTGTCCCAATAATCGTGCGTACAGGCGATCATAAAGCCATTGACCATACGCCCCAGATGCTTCCTGTTGCCGGGCAGCAGTCGCAGCAATCCATGGAAGTGGTCGGGCATGGCTTCGGCGGCTATAATCTCCACCTGCGGATGAAAACGGGGGACGGTCTGCCAGACCGCCATCACCTTACGGCCCAGCTCCGTGTATTCGCAGGCGGGAGCGTCAGGAGCGTCGTCAGGAGCGTCAGGACGTCCCGTTATGAAGCTGAGGATGGGAGCATAATTGCGGGTGTTGAGAGTGATGAAGAAATAACCCTCGTAGTAGTTTGTGGTGGCGTTACGCTTCAGGGCGGCAGGTAGAGCAGCGTCCTTCTGAGCTATCTTCGCCAGTTGTTCGGGAGTAAGAGGCATGTTGCGTAGTTTTTATGGGCAAAGATACTAAAAATCTTGTCATCTTGTCAAATTGTCATCTTGTCATTTTCATTTCCGCAAGTCGGTCATTGGCTCTATAGAATAATATATATTTATATATTATACTATAGGAGTCTGACAAGCCTTTTCTTTTCTTCATTTTGACAAAATGACCAAATGACCAAATGACAATCTGAGTTTTGAGTTTTGAATTGCGCTTGCGCAGCGTCACTTTTCACGTCACGGGGGACAACTTTTCACGCCGCGGAGGACAACTATTGCATCTGACGGGCAAAAGCCGTAACTTTGCGGCATAACCAGAATGTCTAACCAATAAACACACACAGAAACACATGATTCAGTACGCAATTTACCAAAGCAAGGCGAACAACTACACCAAGGGCAAGTTCTACGCCCGCGCCATCCACACCGACATCGTCGACCTCGAAGGCATCGCCGAACACATGTGCCGACACAACTGCTCTTACTCGAAGGGCCAGATCATCGGTCTGCTGGACGACATGGTGGGATGCATCCGAGAGATCTGTCTCGACGGCAACGCCGTGAAGCTACCCGACTTCGCCATCTTCAAGCCCGGCATCCGCACCAAGGGAGCCAAGACCGCAAAGGAGTTCACCGCCACCGAGAACGTCCTGCGAACCTACATCAAGATCATCCCAACGGGAGCGATGCACCTGAAGAACGGCTACAACTACGCTGGCGACGTGAAGTTCAAGCGAGTGAAGCTGTACGACAAGGACAAGGCACACAACACGAACACAGAGAACAACGTATAAAGCAAACAAACCGTTAACCATAAAAAACACACAACACTATGGCAATAGAATACAAAATCTACAAGAGCAACGCCAACAACGGCACCAAGGGCAAGTTCTACGGACGCGTCACCTACAACGAGATGTACGACCTCCCGAAGCTGGCAGCCCACATGGCATCACACAACACCTCGTTCTCACGCGGCCAGATCCTCGCCGTCCTCACGGACATCGTCAAGTGCATACGCGAGCTGCTGATAGACAGCAAGAAGGTGAGGCTGGACAACCTCGGCATCTTCCATGTCTCCATCCGCTCGAAGGGAGCGAAGACCTTTGAGGAATTCGTCGCTGCGGATAACATCCTCGGACTGCACTTCCGCTGCCTCGGCGTAGGCGAGTCGTCACGCGACAACTTCCAGCGTCAGGCACGCATAAGAGAGAAAAGCCAGCACAAGTGGGGAGTGGAGAAGAAGACCGGCGGACAAGAGACACCTAAGCCTTAAACCAATCTGACAACCATGAAAAACACACATTTACCATGAAAAAGGAAACAAGAGAGAACCTTCAGGTGGGCTCGGCGCTCGGAATGCTGGCGCTCGGAATGGCGCTTACGGTGGCTGGCTTCATCGTATCGCCGCTGGGCGAGATTCACGAAAGCGTGCTGGGACTGTTCGCCGAGTGCCTGATTTACGCAGGAAGCATCTTCGGAGTGGCAATCTACGCCCACAACAAGTACGCCGAAATAAAGACGTACGTGGAAGAGAAGATGAGCGCTACGCGCAATTAGGAGTTAGGAGTTAGGAGTTTTGAATTGTGCGCTTTGCGCATTTTGAATTTATCAATTTTGAATTATTATTTCGCTGCTTATATAATTCATAACTGGATAATTCAAAATCGAAGGCAAAGCCGAGAATAATTTCTAATTCCTAACTCCTAACTCAAAATTTTTTTGTACCTTCGCCGACTAAAAACATAACAGCATACTATTATGGAATACATGTCACAGGAGGGCTACGACAAGATAGTGGCCGAGCTTCGCCAGTTGGAATTAGAGGAACTGCCGCAGGTGCGCGACGCCATTGCGGAGGCACGCGACAAGGGCGACCTGAGCGAGAACTTCGAATATCATGCCGCCAAGCGCGAGCAGGGACGCATCATGGGCCGCATACGCTTCATGCACAAGGTGCTGGAGAACGCACGCGTCATCGACAAGAGCCGGCTCAACACGGACAGCGTGGGGCTGCTCAGCAAGGTGGAGATAACGAACACGGCCAACAACCGCCGCATGCAGTATACCATCGTCAGTCCGCACGAGGCTAACCTCGCCGAAGGCAAGCTCTCCATCAAGTCGCCCATCGCCCACGCCATGCTAAACAAGAAGGCTGGCGACACGGTGGAGGTGACGGTACCGGCAGGAAAGCTAAGCCTGAGAATCGAGAGCGTCTCGCTGTAAGGAGAACAAAAAAACAAAATCAGAGAAGAATATGAAGAATGCAGCTATAATTGTGAGCGGGGGAATGGACAGCATCACCCTGCTCTATGAACACAAGGACGAGATAGCCGTGGGCATTTCCTTCGACTATGGCAGCAACCACAACGCACGCGAGATACCCTTCGCCAAGATGCATTGCGAACGGCTGGGCATCAAGCACATCACCATCCCACTGGACTTCATGCACCAGTACTTCAAGTCGAGCCTCCTCACCGGAGCCGACACCATCCCCGAAGGACACTACGAGGACGAGAACATGAAGTCAACCGTCGTGCCCTTCCGTAACGGCATAATGCTCGCCATCGCCGTGGGCATCGCCGAGAGCAACGGACTGACCGAGGTGTTCATCGCCAACCACGGAGGCGACCACGCCATCTATCCCGACTGCCGTCAGGACTTCATCACAGCCATCGACGCGGCGGCTAAGGCGGGCACATACGTAGGCGTCAGGATTGTGGCACCCTACACCTCCATCACCAAGGCAGACATCGCACGCATCGGAAAGCGCCTCGGCATCGACTATGCCGAGACATGGAGCTGCTACAAGGGCGGCGAGAAGCATTGCGGAAAGTGCGGCACCTGCGTGGAGCGAAAAGAGGCACTCGCCGAAGCAGGCATAGAAGACACCACTATTTACGAAACAAAATAGCAGAAAAATGTTGAAATAAGATTTATTTTTAGTAAATTTGCGGTCGAAACAGAGAAATCGTTACAGACACGAAGAATAAGAAAGAATCTTATTTCAACATTATATAAATATTTGAAAAAATGAAAATCGAAGATTTCAACTTTGCCGGCAAAAAGGCAATCGTACGTGTAGACTTCAACGTACCATTGGACGAGAACGGAAACGTTACTGACGACACCCGTATCCGCGGTGCCCTCCCCACACTCAAGAAGGTGCTCGCTGACGGTGGCGCCCTCATCATGATGAGCCACATGGGCAAGCCCAAGGGCAAGGTGAACGAGAAGCTCTCTCTGAGCCAGATCGTCCCCAACGTATCAAAGGCCCTCGGCGTAGAGGTGAAGTTCGCCAAGGATTGCGGCAACGCTTCTGAGGAGGCTGCTGCCCTCAAGCCGGGCGAGGCACTTCTTCTGGAGAACCTCCGCTTCTATCCTGAGGAGGAAGGCAAGCCGGTAGGCGTAGAGAAGGGCACACCTGAGTATGACGCTGCAAAGAAGGAAATGAAGGGCCGCCAGCAGGAGTTTGCCAAGAAGCTCGCTTCTTACGCTGACTGCTACGTAATGGACGCATTCGGAACAGCTCACCGCAAGCACGCTTCTACAGCCGTTATCGACGAGTACTTCGACAAGGACCACAAGATGCTGGGCTACCTCATGGAGAAGGAGGTAAACGCCGTTGACGCAGTTCTCGGCAACATCAAGCGCCCGTTCACAGCCATCATGGGCGGCTCGAAGGTTTCTACAAAGATCGGCATCATCGAGAACCTCCTCACAAAGGTGGACAACCTCATCCTCTGCGGCGGCATGACATACACATTCGCCAAGGCTCAGGGCGGCAAGATCGGCCTCTCTATCTGCGAGGACGACAAGCTGGACGTAGCTCTCGACGTTATCAAGAAGGCCAAGGAGAACGGCGTGAACCTCGTTCTCGGTACTGACTCGGTTTGCGGCGACGCTTTCAAGAACGACTGCAACACTCAGATCTGCCCGTCTAACGACATTCCCGAGGGTTGGGAAGGCATGGACGCAGGTCCTCAGACACGCGAGCTCTTCGCCAACGCCATCAAGGGCGCAAAGACCATCCTCTGGAACGGTCCTGCAGGCGTATTCGAGTTCGACAACTTCGCAGGTGGCTCAAAGGCTATCGCTGAGGCCATCGCTGAGGCTACAAAGAACGGCGCATTCTCACTCATCGGTGGTGGCGACTCTGTAGCTTGCATCAACAAGTTCGGCTTGGCTGACCAGGTTTCGTACATCTCAACTGGTGGTGGCGCTCTCCTCGAGGCTATCGAGGGCAAGGTGCTCCCGGGCGTTGCAGCTATCGAGGCTTAATCTTCGCTGACACGGCGTGCTGACTATCAGCACAACCAAATAACAAAAGCAAATCCTTATATATAATGTATAGGGGTTTGCTTTTTTTGTTTGCTCTGATATATTAGGCAGGGCTTTGACAAAAACCTTTATCCACAAGTCCTTTTACGGGCATACCCTTCGGGTTCATAATATCATTTGTGTAATGGGATTTACGAGAGCAAGCTCTCGACACCCATCACCCAAACGATATCATGAGTGATGCCGATGCATCACTATGCCCATAAAAGGAAAAACAAAAAAAAACACACAATCCGGCGAGGACACAAACAAATTTGAGTATGTCAAACTAAAGAAGTTAGGAGAAAAGCTAATGCCCGCAACTCCTACGATTGGCATTGCTAATTACTGTTATATTCCATGTTTTTTTAGTTTTGATAAACTATTCATATTCTTGTGTTTTTATAGGTTTTTCCGATTTTGGGCGCGTGCTGTGCACAACTGAAGGGCTTTACGTTAGGTTGTCGAGAACTTGTTCTCGTAAGGCCTAATGTAAAGCCCTTCAGTTAAACCCGATAGGGTTTGCGCCCATAATCGGATATGTGGATAAAGGTTTTTGTAAAAGCCCTGCCTACAACAGGAGCAGCAGGCTATAAAAAAAGTTAAATATTGGGTTAACTATTGGGGAGGGTATGTTGTTTCAATAAAAAAGTTGTACCTTTGCACCCGCAATTTTGCAAAGTATTTTATTAATTTATCACAAACAATGAATCGATACGAAACCGTTTTCATTTTGACTCCCGTTTTGTCTGATGAACAGATGAAGGAAGCGGTCGCTAAGTTCAAGAAGCTCCTCACCGACAACGGTGCTGAGATTGTGAACGAAGAGACATGGGGACTCAAGAAGATGGCTTATGCTATCCAGAAGAAGTCTACAGGATTCTATTGCCTGTTGGAGTTCCAGGCTGAGCCCACAATTGTAAAGACACTCGAGACCGGCTATCGCCGTGACGAGAAGGTCATCCGTCACATGACAGTTAAGCTCGACAAGTATGCTGCACAGTATGCTGAGAAGAGACGTAACAAATTCGCTAAAAAAGAGGAGGCTTAAAACATGGCAGCAGTAGAATCAGAAATTCGCTATTTGACTCCACCTTCAGTGGACACACGCAAGAAGAAGTATTGCCGTTTCAAGAAGAGCGGTATCAAGTATATCGACTACAAGGATCCTGAGTTCCTCAAGAAGTTCTTGAACGAGCAGGGCAAGATCCTTCCCCGTCGTATCACAGGAACATCTTTGAAGTATCAGCGTCGCGTGGCACAGGCTGTTAAGCGTGCTCGCCAGATTGCTTTGCTTCCTTACGTAACTGACTTGATGAAATAATTATTAAGGAGGAATAAGCAATGGAAATCATACTTAAAGAAGATATCATAGGACTGGGTTACAAGAACGACATCGTTAATGTAAAGAGTGGTTACGGACGTAACTACCTCATCCCCCAGGGTAAGGGTGTAATCGCATCTGAATCAGCAAAGAAGGTTCTCGCTGAGAACCTCAAGCAGCAGGCTCACAAGCTCGCAGCCATCAAGGCTGAGGCTGAGAAGAAGGCTGAGGCTCTTAACGGCGTAGAGCTGGTTATCGAAACCAAGGTAAGCGCTACTGGCGTTACTTACGGTTCGGTTAACGCTAACGTTGTAGCTGACGAGCTTCAGAAGAAGGGCTTCGAGATTGACCGCAAGATCATCACTATGCGCGACATCAAGACTGTAGGTGAGTTTGAGGCTACCATCCACTTCCACAAGGAGGTTGAGGTGAAGCTCCCCATCAAGGTTGTTGCTGAGAACGCTAAGGTAGAGGCTTCCGCTGAGGAGGCTCCCAAGGCTGAGGAGACAGAGGCAGCTGCAGAGTAATCAGCAGATATTCTCACAATATAAAGAAAAGTCGGACGGCGAAAGCTATCCGACTTTTTTTGCTTATGGGATTAATTACGCCAGGCAGGGCTTTGACAAAAACCTTTATCCACAAGTCCTTTTACGGGCATACCCTTCGGGTACATGATATCATTTGTGTAATGGGATTTACGAGAGCAAGCTCTCGACACCCATCACCCAAACGATATCATGAGTGATGCCAAAGCATCACTATGCCCATAAAAGGAAAAACAAAAAAAACACAATCCAGCGAGGGCACAACAAATTGTGAGTACGACAAACTAAAGAAGTTAGGAGAAAAGCTAACTGTAGGAACTGCAGGCATTGCTAATTACTGTTGTATTCATTGTTTTATATATCCTTCCTGTTCTTGTGTTTTTATATGTTTTTCCGATTATGGGCGCGTGCTGTGCACAAATGAAAGGGCTTGCGTTAGGTTGGCGAGAACTTGTTCTCGTAAGACCTAATGCAAACCCTTTTATTTAAACCCGATAGGGTTTGCGCCCATAAGCGGACTGTGGATAAAGGTTTTTGTCAAAGCCCTGCCTACATATACATATAGCAACGAACTGCTCAGAATTGCCTCAAGGCAGAGAGCAGCGCGTTGTTTGCCGACTTGGAGCCAATGGTTATTCTCAGGTAGCCTTTCTGGAAGAGACCGTCGGAGGGACGGCAGACCACGACGCCACGGCTGAAGAGACCCTCGTAGACGGCGGGGGCGTTGCGGAAGCGGACGAGGAGGAAGTTGGAGAAGGACGGGAGCACCTGTTCGCAGAACGGCAGCTGCTCCAAGGCATGCGCCATGCGGGTGCGCTCAGCCACGACATTGCCCACCAAGCGGTCCATCTCGAAAGCGTCGGAGAAGACGCCGCACATCTTCGACTCGATGACCGGCGACAGGGCGTAAGACCCGCCTACGGCAAGCATGAGGCGCACAATGTCCGAGGAGGCGTAAAGCATTCCCACGTTCAGCGCATTAACGCCCCACACAGAATCCATCTGCTCTATGACCACAAGATTGGGGAAGCGCTGCAGAACCGTACACCATGAAGGACTCTTCGAGAAGCGCAGATACGTCTCATCCACCACCACAAGACCGTCGAACACCTCCAGCAAGGAAGCGACGGCGTTGACATCCAGGAGATTGCCCGTAGGGTCATTGGGCGAACAAAGCCAGATGAGCTTCGTATGATTGTCGCAAGCGCCAAGCACCTCGTCAACGGACAGGGCGAAGCCTTCACCCAATTCTGCCTCACGATATTCCACATCATTAAGCTGTGCCATCCTACGATAGACGCCACGCGTGGGACATGCCGCCACCACATTGTCCTCTCCGGGAACGCAGAAGCAACGAAAGCACAAGTCCACCACGCCCGCAAAGCCGTTGCAGGCAAAGATATTGCTGATGTCCTTCCGCTTCAAGGCAGAGAGCGCCCGACGCAGCGAAAGCGCCTGACAATCAACGGCATGATTGAACGGAAGGTCGTAAGGATTGGCGTTCGTGTCGAGGCGCAAGGCATCCGCCTTCGGCAAAAGCGTCTCGTCAACCGGCGTGACGTGCAGAAGGGCGCGAAGATTGGGGCGTACAAGTTGTTCAATGTTCAGCATCTTAAAAAATATTTATCGGACATGCAAGTTAGGTTATTCACACAAAATTAAGTTATTTATAGGAAATATGCAAGATTTGCAGTAATTTTGTAGCCACATTCAAAAAAAAACGATAAGCCCAAAGATGAAACTCCTACAATTAACATTCATCATACTCCTCATCCTCTCATGCTCGGAGAAGAAGCAAGCCGAATACACGCCGTGGGGCGAACTGATAACCGACTCCATCACGCCACAGGCAGCAGGGACGTACACCATTCAGGACATCATCGGAAACGGCGAGATGATCATGCTGACCATGAGCGGTCCGGAATCTTACTACGACTATCACGGACGCGGAATGGGAACGCAGTACAGGCTGTGCGAACGTCTGGCAGAGAAGCTCGGAGTGTCGCTGAGAGTGGACGTATGCAAGACGAAGGAGGAAATGTTAAGCCGTCTGAAGAACGGCGACGGAGACATCATCGCCTACCAGATAGAGAAGAAGCAGGAAGGCACCGTGCCGTGCGGATACGGAACAGACTCGACGGCGTGGGCGGTAAGCAGCGACAACAAGGAACTGGCAGACACGATAAACGGATGGTACTCCCCCAGCCTACTGGCGGAAGTGAAGCGTGAGGAAAGGACGCAGCTGTCCGTGGCAAGCGTCCACCGACACGTCTACGCCCCGATGCTCAACTCCAGTCGCGGAGAAATCTCACAATACGACCATCTCTTCCAGCGCTACGCTCCCATAGCAAGATGGGACTGGAGGCTGATGGCAGCACAATGCTATCAGGAGTCGTGCTTCGACCCCAAGGCTTACTCATGGGCTGGTGCAAGAGGACTGATGCAGATAATGCCCGCAACGGCAGCTCACCTCGGACTGGCAGAGGACAAGATGTACGACCCGGAGGAAAACATCTATGCAGCAGCACGTTACATAGCCGAACTGAGCAAGCATTTCCAGGACGTACGCAACCCCATGGAACGTCAGCTCTTCGTCCTCGCAAGCTATAACGGCGGCTACTTCCACATCCGTGACGCCATGCGACTGGCGGAGAAATACGGCAAGGACAAGCATCGTTGGGACGACGTGGCACCCTTCATCCTCAACCTCCAGACACCACAATACTATAACGACCCCGTGGTGAAGTACGGATATATGAGAGGCACGGAAACCGTGGGCTACGTGGCTCGCATCCGAGACAGATGGAGGCAGTATAGAGGCGTGGCAAGAGGCGGCAGCAGCTCGGTGTTCAGCTTCCCTGCGCCCGGAACAGACGCGCCACACAAAGCCACAAAGAAGCACAGGTTTAAGCTATAAGGGTTAACGTATGTTAAGTTATGTTTAATATATAGAGAAAGTCATATATAAATAAAAGAGGTGTAGAGAAAAATGTTTAACTTTGCAACTCGATTATTAATTCACATAAAGTCTAACTTTATTAATTTCATTTTTATTAATTCATTTTTATGTCAGATTTAAAGAACGTACAGCCATTGGCAGACTTCAATTGGGACGAGTTTGAAAACGGCAGTAGCTCAAACGTAAGCAAGCAGGAGCTCGAGCAGGCTTACGACGAAACACTCAACAAGGTATCAGAGCACCAGGTGGTAGAGGGTACCGTAATTTCTGTAGACAAGAAGGAAGTAATCGTTAACATCGGTTACAAGAGCGACGGTATCATCCCCGCTTCTGAGTTCCGTTACAACCCTGAGCTCAAGGTAGGCGACAAGGTAGAAGTTTACGTTGAGAACCAGGAGGACAAGAAGGGTCAGCTCGTACTCTCTCACAAGAAGGCACGTCTCAGCAAGAGCTGGGAGCGCGTTAACGCAGCCCTCGAGAACGAGGAGATCATCCAGGGTTACATCAAGTGCCGCACTAAGGGTGGCATGATTGTTGACGTATTCGGCATTGAGGCATTCCTCCCGGGAAGCCAGATCGACGTTCATCCTATACGCGACTACGACGTATTCGTCGGCAAGACAATGGAGTTCAAGGTTGTGAAGATCAACCAGGAGTTCCGCAACGTAGTAGTTTCACACAAGGCTCTTATCGAGGCTGAGCTCGAGGCTCAGAAGAAGGAAATCATCAGCAAGCTCGAGAAGGGTCAGATTCTTGAGGGTACCGTTAAGAACATCACATCATACGGCGTATTCGTTGACCTCGGTGGTGTTGACGGACTCATCCACATCACAGACCTCTCTTGGGGCCGCGTAAGCGATCCGCACGAGGTTGTAGCACTCGACCAGAAGATCAACGTCGTAATTCTCGACTTCGATGACGAGAAGAAGCGCATCGCTCTCGGTCTGAAGCAGCTCACTCCGCATCCTTGGGACGCTCTCGACGAGAACCTCAAGGTAGGCGACCACGTTAAGGGTAAGGTAGTCGTTATCGCTGATTACGGCGCATTCGTAGAGATCGCTCCGGGCGTTGAGGGTCTGATCCACGTTTCAGAGATGAGCTGGAGCCAGCACCTCCGTTCAGCACAGGAGTTCCTCCACGTAGGCGACGAGGTAGAGGCAGTTATCCTCACACTCGACCGTGCAGAGCGCAAGATGTCTCTCGGCATCAAGCAGCTTAAGGAAGATCCGTGGGAGGCTATCGAGGTTAAGTACCCTGTAGGCAGCAAGCACACAGCAAAGGTTCGCAACTTCACCAACTTCGGCATCTTCGTAGAGCTCGAGGAAGGCGTAGACGGCCTCATCCACATCTCTGACCTCTCTTGGACAAAGAAGGTAAAGCATCCTTCAGAGTTCACACAGGTAGGCGCAAGCATCGACGTTGTAGTTCTCGAAATCGACAAGGAGAACCGTCGTCTCAGCCTCGGTCACAAGCAGCTCGAGGAGAATCCTTGGGACAAGTACGAGGAGCTCTACACTCCGGGTTCTGTTCACACAGGTAAGATCACCGAGATGATGGACAAGGGCGCTGTCATCACTCTCAACGAGGGTGGCGAGGGCTTCGCAACTCCGAAGCACCTTGTTAAGGAAGACGGCACACAGGCTCAGCTCGGCGAGGAGCTCGAGTTCAAGGTAATCGAGTTCGTTAAGGAGACAAAGCGCATCATCCTCTCACACAGCCGCACATTCGAGGCTGGCAAGGACGAGGTTAAGCCGGTTCGCAAGCACACAGCCAAGAAGGAGTCAGCTCCTGCAATCAACAACGTAGCAGCAAGCACCACACTCGGTGACATCGACGCTCTCGCTGAATTGAAGGCTAAGATGGAGAAGGGCGAGTAATCACAACCCCTGATCACAGCTAAATAAAATAAAAGGCAATCTTGGAACAAACATCCGGGATTGCCTTTTTTGTTTTATGTTAACATGAGTTAATCGCAAGAATTATTACATCCAAAACCGTTAGTTTCGGATAATTATTATTACCTTTGTAGCATAATTATTGAATAACAATAAAAACACATAAGCGTTTCGTTCCTGAAACGTTATTTTTTCACTATATATTTTTTTAATCTTCATGTATAGCATAGACGAATTATCAGCTAAAAATATTGCTGAGTTGCAAGACATTGCGCGCGAAGCAGGCATTGATTTCAATGACGAAACCGGTGCCCAAGACCTGATATATGCAATTCTTGACAAGCAGGCAGATATAGAAGGAAGCAAGAATCCTCTTGGTCCTAAACGTCGTCGAACAAGAATAGTTAAGAAAGACACAGACCGCGTATATACAGTCAACGGAAAGGAAGGCGAAAACTTTGACTTAAAGAAAAACAGGACTAACGAAGAGGACGCCCCCCAGACCACATTGTTCAAGGAAAACACAGACACGACCGACAACACAAACGAACTTTCGCTTGAAGAACAGTTGATGGCAATTCCGAAGCATAGAGGAAGAAAGTCGAAAAGAGAACTTGAACTGCTTTCTGCAATAGAGGAGTCGAGAAGGCTGAAAGAGAACGCGCCTGAAGCAACAGAAGACACAACAATTGCAAACGAAATGGACAGCACAAGCACAGACGAGGCTGAAGAACAGACAACAGCACCCGCAGAAACACCAGCAGACTTCATCCCTGAAGCCAACATGCACGCAGCAAACACAGAGAATGACGAACAGCATGAGCAGCTCCTTGCGCAGCTTCAGGCAAAGATAAACGCACACAACGAAAACGCGGAAGACCAGCGTGACGCCATCGCAAACGGAATTTGGGAAGGCGACCCGGGCGACGGCACAGACTTCATCACCGTAGTGGACCTGCCGATAGAAGATCAGGGAGCCGTACCGACGTACGACATGTTTGACAACGTGACATCTTCGATGCCAGCAGACCAGCCCGTAATGATGCAGACGCAGACCACAGCTCCTGCTGTTCCGCAGTTCGACTTCACAGACATCATTTCTGCCAACGGCGTGCTGGAAGTAATGCCAGACGGTTATGGCTTCCTCCGTTCGAGCGACTATAACTATCTCTCTTCTCCGGACGACGTTTACGTATCAACACAGCAAATCAAGAACTACGGTCTGAAGACCGGTGACGTGGTGCAATGCCGCGTACGTCCGCCGCATGACGGAGAGAAATACTTCCCGCTGACAAGCATTGAGATGATTAACGGACGCGAGCCGAACGAAGTGCGCGACCGTATTGCCTTCGAGCACCTCACCCCACTCTTCCCTGACGAGAAGTTCTCGCTGTGCGGCGACAGAGCCACGACAAATCTCTCAACACGAATAGTTGACCTCTTCTCGCCGATCGGCAAGGGACAGAGAGCGCTCATCGTGGCACAGCCCAAGACAGGTAAGACCATCCTCATGAAGGACATCGCCAACGCCATCGCTGCCAACCACCCTGAGGCTTACCTCATGATGCTCCTCATTGACGAGCGCCCTGAGGAGGTGACGGACATGGCAAGAACCGTAAATGCGGAGGTAATCGCCTCCACGTTTGACGAGCCGGCAGAACGCCATGTCAAGATTGCAGGAATAGTACTGGAGAAGGCGAAGCGAATGGTGGAATGCGGACACGACGTCGTAATCTTCCTCGACTCAATCACACGTTTGGCACGTGCCTACAACACCGTGTCGCCGGCATCAGGCAAGGTGCTCACGGGCGGTGTGGACGCCAATGCCCTTCAGAAGCCCAAGCGCTTCTTCGGTGCAGCACGAAACATCGAGGGAGGCGGATCGCTCACCATCATCGCAACAGCCCTTATAGACACAGGCTCGAAGATGGACGAGGTGATCTTCGAGGAATTCAAGGGAACCGGCAACATGGAACTCCAGCTCGACCGCTCGCTCTCTAACAAGCGCATCTTCCCGGCTGTCAACCTCGTGGCTTCAAGCACACGACGCGACGACCTGCTCCAGGACAAGACCACACTTGACCGTATGTGGATTCTTCGTAAGTTTATTTCAGACATGAACCCGATAGAAGCCATGAACTCCATCCATGACCGCATGAGCAAGACTCGCGATAATGACGAGTTCCTTCTGTCTATGAACGATTAAAATGGGACAATTCATTGAGGTAAAAGGCGCACGTGTCAACAACCTGAAGAATGTGAGCCTTAACATACCAAGAGATAAATTCATCGTAATAACCGGAGTCTCTGGCTCCGGTAAATCCTCGCTGGCTTTCGACACCTTGTATGCCGAAGGCCAGCGTCGTTATGTAGAATCGCTGTCTTCGTACGCCAGACAGTACTTGGGACGCATGAGCAAGCCGGAATGCGACACCATAAAGGGTCTGCCCCCTGCCATCGCCATCGAACAGAAAGTAATCTCACGCAACCCGAGAAGTACGGTCGGCACAAGCACCGAAATCTACGAGTACCTAAAGCTCCTGTTCGCAAGAATAGGCCACACTTATTCGCCAATAAGCGGAGAAGAGGTGAAAGTGCACACCAATGAGGACATCATAGAGTGTGTAAGCAACTTCTCTGAGGGCACCAAGTTTGCCATCCTCGCCCCGCTGCAGCTGCCGGAGGGAAGAGCCCTCGACAAGCAACTGAGCATCGAGAACCAGCAGGGCTACTCACGCATCTGGTATAAGAACGACTTCGTAAGGATTGACGATTTCCTCACGGACAAGGAAGCCGTGGAAAACGCCAAGCCGGACGAAATATACATTCTTATAGACCGTATGGCGGCAGGAGGTTCGAAGGCAAACATCTCACGACTCGCCGACTCCACCGAAACGGCTTTCTATGAAGGCAACGGCACGTGCCGCCTGATATTCTTCCCTTCCAAAATCACCTTCGACTTCTCCACAGCCTACGAAGCAGACGGAATAAGCTTCGAGCAACCCAACGAGAACATGTTCGCATTCAACTCGCCGGCTGGTGCCTGCCCGGAATGTGAGGGCTTCGGAAAGATAATGGGAATAGACGAGAAGCTGGTCATCCCCAACACTTCGCTGAGCGTCTATGACGGCTGCGTGCAATGCTGGCACGGAGAGAAGATGGGAGTATGGAAGGAAGTGTTCTGCCGACAGGCCGCCAATGACAAGTTTCCCATTTTCGAGCCTTACTATAATCTCACCCGCCAGCAGAAGGACATGCTGTGGCACGGTCTGCCTTCCGAAAAGGGAAAGGAGAAAAGAGACCGCGTCTGCATCGACTCGTTCTTCAATATGGTGAAGGAGAACCAGTATAAGATTCAGTATCGCGTGATGCTAAGCAGATACAGAGGCAAGACAATTTGCCCGATTTGCCACGGCACACGTCTGAAAAAAGAAGCCACGTGGGTGAAGATAGGCGGTATGAGCATCGTTGACCTTGTGGAAATGCCTGTCACTAACCTTAAGATGTGGTTTGACAATCTGCAGATCAGCGAGAACGAAGCCAAGATTGCCAAACGTCTCTTGGCAGAAATACGTAGCAGACTGCAGTTCCTGCTGGACGTGGGACTCGGATACCTAACGCTCAACCGCGCCTCGAACACTCTGAGTGGCGGCGAGAGCCAGCGCATAAATCTTACCACATCACTCGGCAGTTCGCTTGTCGGATCGCTCTACATTCTGGACGAGCCAAGTATCGGTCTGCACAGCAGAGACACGGACCGTCTGATTCACGTATTGCGCGAGTTGCAGCAGCTTCACAATACGGTGATTGTGGTGGAACACGACGAAGAGATTATGCGAGCAGCCGACCACCTCATCGACGTTGGTCCGGAAGCAGGAAGCGAGGGAGGCGAGATAGTCTTCGAAGGAAGCCTGGACGACGTGGAAAAGATGAAGGGCAAGGAAACCCTAAGCCATACCGTCCGATTCCTAAACGGAACGGAACGCATAGCCACGCCTTCATCACGCCGCCAATGGAACCTTGCCATTGAGGTGAAGGGAGCGAGAATGAACAACCTTCGAGGAATAGACGTGAAGATTCCGCTGAACGTGCTGACCGTTGTTACGGGAGTGAGCGGTTCGGGCAAGTCGTCACTAATCAAGGGTATTCTATATCCGGCTCTGAAGAGACACCTTAACGAGGTGGCAGACCCACCGGGAGAATATTCTGCCTTAGGAGGCGACTGGCAGCAGGTGAAGCACGTGGAGTTCGTAGACCAGAACCCCATCGGCAAGAGCACACGCTCTAACCCTGCCACATACATAAAGGCTTACGACGCCATCAGACAACTCTTCGCAGACCAGCCTCTTGCAAAGCAGGAAGGATTTACGGCGCAGTATTTCTCGTTCAACACGGAAGGAGGACGATGCGAGGAATGTAAGGGAGCCGGAGTGATTACCGTGGAAATGCAGTTTATGGCAGACCTCGTGCTCGAATGCGACTGCTGTCATGGCAAGCGATTCAAGAAGGACATTCTGGACGTATGCTTCCACGGCAAGAACATCAACGACGTTCTGAACATGACCGTAACGGAAGCCATAGCATTCTTCACGGAATACGGGCAGGACCTGATTGCCTCACGTCTGAAACCGCTTGAAGCTGTAGGACTGGGATACGTGAAGCTGGGACAAAGCTCGTCCACCCTATCAGGAGGAGAAAACCAACGTGTGAAGCTCGCCTACTTCATCGGTCAGGAGAAGCAAGCCCCAACGCTCTTCATCTTTGACGAGCCGACAACCGGACTTCACTTCCACGACATCCACAAGCTGATGGAATCGTTCAACTCGCTGATAGAGAAGGGTCACACCATCGTGGTGATTGAGCACAACATGGACGTGATAAAATGCGGCGATTACGTCATCGACCTCGGACCGGATGGTGGCGACAAGGGTGGCAACATCGTTTGCTGCGGAACACCGGAGGAAATTGCAGGATGCGAAAAGAGCATCACCGGCAAGTATCTGAAGGAAAAGCTTGAAGAAACAATATAATAATAACGAAATAGAGGGTGTGTAAAAAAAACAGCTTGTTTTTACACACCCTCTTAAGTTTTAGACAAGATGAAACACACCCGTTGGCAATTTTCGTCTTAACGGCTCTACGTCCACCTTAACCCCCACCTCTATGCCTGCGCTTTTCATCGTATCAACAACGCATGCATGGGCTATTTCGGGCTTGTTGTTTTCGTGGCTAAGATGGCAAAGCCACACATGGCGCAAGTTCTCCGTGTAGTTTTCCGTCAGGAGTTGAGCGCATTGCGTGTTGCTAAGATGACCTGTTCCGCACCTTATACGTTCCTGAAGATGAGCGGGATAAGGACCGTTGGCAAGCATGTGCGAATCGTAATTTGCCTCGACAACAAGATAATTGGTGCGTCTTATCAAAGCCTTTATCTCCTCAGTAACATGACCGACGTCAGTAAGAATGGTGAAGACAACGCCCTGACAACTAATCTCGTAGCCCACATTGTCCGAACTGTCATGCGGAACGGCGAACGGCGTTACGTGGAACTCGCCCACATTGAAAGGAACGTTCTTCTCTATAATCTTACGATTGTGCTTCATCAACTTACACTTCACACTATAGTTCTTGTCAATTCCCCCATGCACGGCAGCCGTGGTCCATACAGGAATGTCGAGCTTCTTGCTTAAAGAACCGACAGACTTGATGTGGTCTGCATGGTCGTGAGTGATAAGAATGTTCTTGAAACCACTGAAGAAGTCGAGTCCATAATCATGAAAACTCTTCCTTAGCGACCTTATACCGACACCAATGTCAATAAGCAATCCGTCGGTTTCTGTAAAGAGGTAATAGCAGTTGCCGCTGCTACCACTCCCAAAAGATATAAAATCTAACATTTATATAATACTTGTAATTTTCGGAAATAGGAATGCAAAAGTATTAAAAACGCTGCAAAAGACCAAATTATAAATAGCAAATCCACTCACGTCAAGGAATAATAGCATGCTTTCCTTCTCATAGTAGCATATTTTTCGTAATTTTGTATTGGCTAACAAAAATACGATTAACACAATCCGAAGAACAAGATGGACATAATAAAATCAAGGAAGACAACAGCGTACATTTTCGCTTGTATGGGGCTGTTCGTTTCATTATTGCTCTCGTGCAGCGATAAGGATGCTAACACCGCAGAAGAGCGTGCTTTGGCTTTTGCACAAAACTACTTCAATCTGAGGTACAAGCAGTCATTAACGCTGTGTACGGAAAATGCCAAGAAGTGGATTGTCTTCAGAGCCACTAACATTACGCAAGAAGACGTGGACGTAATAAACGCTCAGACGGACACCGCAGAATGCGAAATAGATGACGTGGAGCTTAACGACGACGAAACAACTGCGGACGTGAAGATGACCATCAAGAACGTCCTGGTGTGCGACTCCATAGGAAAACGCGGCAGCATCAAGGAGAAAATCAAGAAGACACTAAAAATGAAGAAGGTGTCGGGAAACTGGTATGTGGACACGGAATGTCCTATATAAAAACAAAACGGAAACATAATAGAAACTTTTAAGAAAGCACATGATATCAATAGATAATCTGACAGTAGAATTTGGTGTTAAACCTCTCTTTAAAGATGTCAACTTCGTTGTCAACGACCGCGACAGGATAGCTCTTGTAGGTAAAAACGGCGCGGGCAAGTCAACTATGTTGAAGATAATCTGCGGGCTGCAGCACCCCACAAGCGGAAACGTGGCAATTCCCTCGGACACAACGATTGGCTACCTTCCGCAGGTGATGATTCTTCAGGACAACACCACCGTGAAGGAAGAGGCACGCAAGGCGTTTGCCGACAACACGAAGATGAAGGAAAAGATTGACAGGCTGAACAAGGAGCTTGCCGAACGTACCGACTACGAAAGCGAGGAATACGCCAAGCTCGTGGAGAAATTCACTACAGAACACGACAGATACCAGATGCTTGGAGGCGACAATTATGAGGCTGAAATAGAACGTACACTTACTGGTCTCGGTTTTCTGCGCACCGACTTTGACCGTCCTACAAGCGAATTCAGCGGAGGATGGCGTATGCGTATAGAGCTGGCGAAGATTCTGCTCCGCCATCCCGACATCCTGCTTCTCGACGAGCCCACCAACCACCTTGACATTGAGAGTATAGGATGGTTGGAGAGATTTCTGCAGCAAAACGCCAAGGCTGTGGTGCTCGTCAGCCACGACCGCGCATTCATCAACAACGTCACCAACCGCACCATCGAAATAACCTGCGGAAGAGTGAACGACTATAAGGTGAAGTACGACGAATACATCAAGCTGCGCGACGAAAGACGCGAACAGCAAATCAGAGCTTACGAAAACCAGCAGAAAGAAATAGCCGACATCAAGGACTTCATAGAGCGTTTCAGATATAAGCCGACAAAGGCTGTGCAGGTGCAAAGCCGAATAAAGCAACTGGAGAAGATTGTGCCCATTGAGATAGACGAGGTGGACACGTCTGCCATGCACCTCAAATTCCCGCCTTGCCTCCGCTCGGGCGACTACCCCATTATCTGCGAGGACGTGCGCAAGGACTACGGCGAGCACACTGTCTTCTCGGACGTGACGCTGACCATCAAGCGTGGCGAGAAGGTGGCTTTCGTGGGTAAGAACGGCGAGGGAAAGTCTACTCTCGTGAAGTGTATCATGAACGAGATTCCGTTTACCGGCAACCTGAAGGTCGGTCACAACGTGCAGATAGGCTACTTTGCGCAGAACCAAGCGCAACTTCTTGACGGCGAACTGACGGTTTTCGAGACCATAGACAACGTGGCGAAGGGCGACATCCGACTGAAAATAAAGAACATCCTCGGTTCGTTTATGTTCGGAGGAGAAGCCATTGACAAGAAGGTGAAGGTGCTTAGCGGAGGCGAACGAAGCCGACTGGCTATGATAAAGCTGCTGCTTGAGCCCGTGAATCTCCTTATTCTCGACGAGCCAACCAACCACCTCGACATACCTTCAAAGGAAGTGCTGAAGGAGGCGATAAACGCTTTCGACGGAACAGCCATCATCGTTAGCCACGACCGTGAGTTCCTTGACGGACTTGTGACGAAGGTTTACGAGTTCGGAGGCGGTAAGGTAAGAGAACATCTGGGTGGCATTTACGACTATCTCAGACAGCACAACATCGAAAGTCTGGACCAGCTGGGCAATAACAACACCTCCCCCACTTCCACATCCGCAACCAACGACGTGGCAGCCAACGCCAAGACGGAAGACAAACCTGCCAAGCAAAGCTACGCCGAACACAAGGAATGGCAGAAGAAAATCCGCAAGGCGGAGAAGAGCGTGAAGGAGTCGGAGGAGAGAATTGAGGCAATGGAAAACCGCCTGAAAGAGCTGGACGCACAGCTCTGCACTCCGGAAGGAGCCTCAGACATGAAGCTTGTGACGGAATACACCGAAATAAAGAAGCGTATGGACGAGGAAGAACTCATCTGGACACAACTGTCGGAAGACCTGGAAAACCTCCAGAACCAGGATGCCTAACGTAAAAATAAGGGGCAACAGGAAAAGCATAATACAATAAAGGACGATACGGAGCGTTATAATAAATATGAGAATTAAAACAATAATATTCCAAATAATCTGCTTGCTTGTCACGGTTACGGCAAGCGCACAGACATTCACGCTCCAAGGACGCGTTACTGACGAGAATAACGAACCAATAGAATTTGCCTCTGTTTCGTGTCTGAAACAGGGCAAGATGACTATGACCTCATTAAAGGGAGAATACAGTATGCAGCTGCATTCGGCTGACTCTGTGGTTATTAAATTCTCAATGATTGGCTATAAAGCCAAGACACGCGTCCTCCGTCGTCCCCGTGGCAAGCAGACTCTGCAGATCGTGCTCCACTCAGATGAGAACCAGTTGGGCGAAGTGACCATAACCGGAAAGAAGATTGAGACGGGTCAGATGGAAGACATCAGCAAGGACCACCTGAAGTCGCTTCCGTCTGCCAGCGGCAATGCCGTGGAAGAACTCATACAGAGTCAGGCTGGCGTCTCAACTCATAGCGAACTTTCGTCACAGTATAACGTGCGAGGAGGATCGTTTGACGAGAACAGCGTCTACATAGACAACGTGGAAATCTATCGTCCGTTCCTCGTAAGAAGCGGTCAGCAGGAAGGCATTTCGGTCATCAATCCTGACATGGTGGAGAAAATCAGCTTCTCTACGGGAGGTTATGAAGCAAGATACGGCGACAAGATGTCTTCAGCATTGAACATCAAATATCGTAAACCCAAGAAGTTTGAGGCTACTGCTTCGGCAAGTATGCTCGGAGCAAGCGCATTCATTGGAGTTTCAAACAAGAAGGTTTCGTGGAGCAACGGCTTCAGATATAAGACCACAAAGCATCTTTTAGGTTCGATGGACACGAAGGGAGAATACAGCCCTACGTTCATCGACTATCAGACCTACCTTACATACACACCCAATAAGCGTTGGGAGATAAAGTTGCTCGGAAACATTTCAGACAACCACTACAACTTCACGCCGGAAGACCGTGAGACGAAATTCGGTACGATGGAGAATGTAAAGGCGTTCCAAGTTTATTTCGACGGACAGGAGAAGGACGTGTTCCGCACCTTCTTCGGTGCTGTAGGCATTACCCGCAACTTTGGTGAGAAGACTTCACTCTCGCTCATCGCTTCAGCTTTCAACACAAGAGAGCAGGAAAAGTATGACATTCAGGGTCAGTACTGGCTCACACAGACTGAGACGAGCGAGAATCTTGGTGTAGGCACTTACTTTCAGCATGCCCGCAATTATCTTAAGGCTCATGTGGAAAGCGCAAAGCTGCTGTTCAAGACCAAGTATAAAAAGCATGACATTGAGGGAGCGTTCACCTTCAAGAAAGAGAAGATAACGGAGAACTCCGTGGAATACGAGATGCGCGACTCCAGCAATTACAGCATACCGCATACAGGCAAGGACCTTTATATGATCTACAGCATGAGGGCAAAGAACGTGCTCGACGCCAACCGTATAGAGGCTTATGTTCAGGACGCATTCCGCTTTACAAGCAACAACGAGAAGACGCTCTACACTCTTAACTACGGCGTAAGACTGAGCCATTGGAGCTACACGAAGGAGACCATTGTCAGCCCACGCGTTTCGCTTGGCATCATTCCTGCCTTCAACGAGAACATCACAATGAGATTCGCAACGGGCCTTTATTATCAGGCTCCCTTCTTCAAAGAGCTTAGAGACACCACTACGCAAAACGGCATCACTTACGCCTCGCTCAACAGCAAGGCAAAGAGCCAGAGATCCATACACTTCATCGCAGGTTTCGACTATCGTTTCCGCATGAACAACCGCTCGTTCAAGTTCACAGCAGAGGCTTACTATAAAGCTCTTGGCAACCTTGTGCCTTACAGCGTCAACAACGTGAAGGTGGTGTATTACGGCAGCAACGAGAGTAGCGGTCATGCTGCCGGCATCGACCTGAAGCTTTACGGCGAGTTCGTGCCGGGCACAGACTCTTGGTTGTCGCTATCGCTTATGAACACAAGCATGAAGCTTAATGGCAAGTCGATTCCTCTACCGACAGACCAGAGATACGCCATCAACATGTTCTTCACAGACTATTTCCCTGGAACAGACAGATGGAAGATGTCATTGAAGTTGGCACTTGCTGACGGTCTGCCATTCTCGGCTCCGCATCAGGAACTGGAATCGAACGTATTCCGTGCTCCTGCTTACAAGAGAGCGGACATCGGACTGAGCTATCGTCTTCTGAACAATGAGGGCAAGCAAAGGAAGCACATTCAGTTGAGAAACGTATGGCTCGGAGCCGAATGCCTAAACCTGTTCGGCATAAACAACGTCAATTCATACTACTGGATTACGGACGTAACCGGCGGACAATATGCCGTTCCGAACTACCTGACAGGCAGGCAGATTAACTTTAGAGTTACAGTTGATTTCTAATCATAGATTTCTAACACGGATTTCCAAAACTGCACAGAATGACACCTCTGAAACATTACCTCGCCATAGCCACAATATGCTTGAATGCAAACAACGTAATGGCGCAGAACAACGAAATAAAGTCAGAACAGATAGCCTCCCTGCAGGTTGTGGCTGGCACAGACTGGTTGGAAATGCCGGTCGTCATGCTTGGTGGCGACAAGCCCATAAACATATCGTTCGATGATCTTACGCATGAAGGCCGTCGTTATGTTTATAGGCTTGACCATTGCGAAGCGGACTGGACTACGTCTACCGAACTGTTTGACAGCGACTATTGTGACGGCTTTGCTGACGGCAACACTATTGACGATAACGAGGAGTCGATAAACACCAACACTCTCTATACGCATTATTCCTTTCAGATTCCTAACGAGAAATGCCGGATAAAGAAAAGCGGCAACTATCGTGTTACTGTGTACGACGAGAATGAGAGCGACACGGTTTTCAGCGCTTGCTTCATGGTGGTGGAGCCGCTGATGAGCATACGGATGTCGGTAACGTCAAACACAGACATCGACATAAACAAGAGTCATCAGCAAGTGGCATTATCGCTCAACTATGGCAATATCTCAATCTCAAATCCGGAACGCGAGATTCGCATAGCCGTATTGCAGAACGGCAGATGGGAAACAGTACGACGCGATATGCGCCAGCAATACACCACCCCTTACGGAATGAAATGGGAGCATAACAGGGATTTGATTTTCGACGGAGGCAATGAATACCATAAGTTTGAAGTTCTCGCCACCGATCATCCTACATTAGGCATCGAGAATATCTGGTGGGAGAACAATGACTATCATGCCATGGTATGGACAGACCTCCCAAGACCAAGCTACGTTTATGACGAGGATGCCAATGGCGCATTCTATATTCGCAACAGCGACAACATTGAGAACGACCGTATCTCTGAATATGTGAATGTGATGTTCAGACTGAAAGCTCCAAGACAACATGGAGATGTCTACGTAAATGGCGTGTGGACCAACGGAGAGTTTACGCCGAAATACGAAATGACATACAATGAAATAGCCCAACAATACGAGGCTATAATAAAACTAAAACAGGGATATTACTCGTATCAATATCTGACAAAACGAGATGATGGCAGCATTGTTCCTGTTTCGTCTGAAGGCAATTTCTTTCAGACAGAGAACGAATACCAAGCTTTTGTTTATTGGAGACCAATAGGAGAAAGAACGGATCGCCTTGTAGGTTATTCTTCCGTTAGAACCAAATAAGAGGTTCTAACGGAAGCTTTCTTTATAAAATCATTTCTTGATTCGCTTAATAATCTTTCCGTCATACGTCACCACCAGTTCCACAATATAACTGATAGATGTCTCAGGAATAACAAGCACGGCATAGAAATGCATGCCTTCTTCATTGGCTTGATTGAACGTAATATCGCTCAAGACCAACTGACGCAGAATGTCCGAAGGGATGTTCTTCTGGAAGTCCTGTTTGCGGAAGTCGCTTGAGAACAGGCGTCGTGCCCCGTTAAACACTCCCAGATTGACAATATTGTCATAATAGACATTGCCCACTTCCACTCCATCGTCATTGAACGTGGACTTCACCACCTTGTATGTTGTAGGATTCACCTGCACATAACAATGATATTTCTCCGCACCATGATAGAGAACGGTGTCTCGTTTGACAATCCTGTTCTGATTGACAGCCAAGAAAGTCTTGGGAGCAAACAAGTCTAAGTATGACTCATCGTCGGTTTTTACGAGCTTTACTCGTTCACCATTTTGGTTCACAAAGACAAAAAGATGAGGAGTCTGCTTCACAATATGGTATTTAACCGTATTGCCACCCACCACCACGAAAGAGTCTTTCTCCACTCTGAAATAGGCAGGCATACTCGTAGAATCAGGAAAAAAGACAGAGTCGCCCTTTATTCGGAAAGCGACGTCGTCTCCGTCATCATCAAGCCATATTCCTTGAAGATTCTTTTTTGCCTCAAGATTCTCCTGTACGACTTCTTCCTTCCTGTCATTGCCACGCTGCCCGCATGCCACAAAAAACAGGACAAGACCAACCAACAGGAAAAATACTGATTGTTTTCTTATCATTCTGGACTTTATTTTTCACATACAAAGGTAATAAAAAATCCCAATAAAACACAAACCAATAAATATAAATAAAAGACAAAAAGCATAAATACATTAAACCTGTAGATAACGAAGTCAATTTTTATACCAATATTTTTTGCGACTAAAAATAAAATGCTTATCTTTGTGGATTATGAGAGAAATAGAGAGACACATAGTACGATTACTGCTGGATAATGACTGCGTTATTGTCCCAGGCTTTGGTGGCTTCTTGGCGCACCGCATACCTGCTTCATACAATAAAGCAGAGGGAATCTTTCTGCCTCCATCAAGAACAATAGGCTTTAATCCAATGCTGACAATGAACGACTCATTGCTGGCACAGGCATACGCAAGCTGTTACGATATCAGCTACCCTGAAGCCCTGAAGCATATAGATAATGATGTTGCCATTCTTAAGCAGACCATTGAAGAAGAAGGCGAACTGAATATCTGCGGATTGGGACGTATTGTGCTCAATCAAAGCGGAAACTATGACTTCCATCCTGATCAGTCAGGATTCGTTTCACCAGACCTGTACGGACTGGACACATTCGAGATTACTCCTATGGCAGCAGAAGAAAGCATGGAAGAGCCTCAACAGGAACTTCCCAATACAGCTATTACTATGCAGCCTGTCATCAGCGAGCAACCGAAGTCTCAGCCTGTGGTACAGCAAGTTACTGAAGTGTCTGCCGAGACAAATACCACCTCAGAAACGCAACAGGAAGAGACTAAAGAGAAAGAGATTGCCATTCGCATTCCTATGCGCACGCTCAAACACATTGCAGCTGCTTGCATAGCAATCATAATCCTCCTTTCTGTTCCGTCTAAACTTGGCGACTCCAGCAAGAACTATACAAGCCATGGGGCTATTGACACAAGTTTCCTGTATGAAATGATGCCTAAGGAGATTACCAACGGTAAGCCAGAGAAGCTTAACACTATAGCTTCAAAAAAAGAAGCGGTCAAGGAAGTTGCAGAACCAGCCGTAAAAGCAGAGACAGAGATTACTGAAGACGAGAACTATTTCACCATAGTGCTCGCAAGTCGCGTGGCTCGTAAGAATGCCGAAGAATATGCCAAGCTGCTCCAAAGCAAAGGCATCGACGCAGCTGTAACTTCTCAGGGAGGCACAAAGGTAACGTACAAGAAATTCAAGAATAAGGAAGAAGCCCAGAAAGCAATGCGAGTTCTTTCAGACAGGAAGGAATTTAATGGCTGCTGGATAACAGAAATCAAATAAAAAAGGATTCCATTACAAGAAAAGAATGAAAAGAGTAAGATGCCCCAAATGTGACAATTACATCACGTTTGACGAAAAGAAATACAAAGAAGGTCAGTCCTTGGTTTTTATGTGCCCACAATGCGGCAAGCAGTTTGGTATTCGCATCGGTACCAGCAAGCTACGCAATACACAAAAGGAAGACAATCCTGACGAGAATGCTGAGGACAGCCGCTACGGATACATCACAGTCATAGAGAATGTCTTCCATTACAAGCAGGTTATTCCCTTGAAGATGGGAGTCAACGTAATAGGACGTTATATGAAGAACAGCGGTGTGAATTGCGCCATAGAGACCAACGATCCAAGCATTGACATTAACCATTGCTCAATAACTGTAAGCAGAGGAAAGAACGGCAAGTTGAAATATGTACTTAAGGACGGCCCCAGCTATACCGGCACATTCGTCGATAACGTCATACTCGGCGATAGAGAACAAAGAGTAATAGAGGATGGCACACTTTTCACAATCGGAGCAACAAGCGTGATACTGCATACACAGGACGAAAACGAGGAAAATAATTAGAATTACAAACAAGCAAGCATAAAAATGCCGCTATTCCAACAATGTTGATTTGGAATAGCGGCATTTTAATTTTATACAAGCCTTACTTAAGTAAGCCATACCCTATCATTACTCGTCCTTAAACGAGAGTTTCTCAAGGCGACTCTTAAGCAACGGAGCCTGCGATTTTCTTATACTGAGTTGTATTTCACACGTATTATCATAAGTCTGATTGACGATTCGCGGCGACATATCCTTAATAATCTTCATCACGTCATTCATCATAACGTAAGGAAAATCGTACGTCACCACTTCCTCATCATACAGCTTTATGACCTCTGCGTTTGCTATTGCTTCAGCTGCTGCCGTGCGATAGGCAACAATAAGACCACTCGTTCCAAGATTAACACCACCATAATAACGCACGACGATAATCAATATGTCGGTCAGCTCATTCTTGTTTATCTGTCCGAGAATTGGTTTTCCGGCTGTACTGCTGGGTTCGCCGTCGTCATTGGCGCGGAAGTCTGTACGTTGAGCGCCAAGCATATAAGCCCAACACACATGTCGGGCATCATAATACTTCTTTCGATATTCTGAAACAATCTCCTTTATCTCTTCTTCTGTAGTTACATGAAAGGCAAAAGCGAGAAACTTGCTACGTTTCTCGCTATAGAAGCCTTCCGAGATATTATCCTTTATTGTGAAATACTCGTCAGTAATGTTCATTTTAAAATTATTATCAAGACAATTTGTGGATTACCAATCCTGATCTGAGCTTCGGCTCGAACCATGTAGCCTTAGGAGGCATAATCTTACCGCTGTCAGCTATGTCGATTATCTGCTTCATCGAAACAGGATACAACGCCAATGCTACACGCATCTCACCGCTGTCAACGCGACGTTTTAGTTCCTCAAGACCTCTAAGACCACCGACAAAGTCGATGCGCTTGTCAGAACGGAGGTCTGTGATGTTCAGAACCTTGTCAAGGATAAGACGGCTTGAGATGTCAACGTCAAGAACACCGATGGGATCAGAATCGTCAAATGTGCCGGGCTTAGCATTCAATGCATACCAATGCTTGTCAAGGTAGAGCGAGAACTCATGCAGACGCTGCGGCTTATAGATAGCCTCACCCTTGTCTGTAACCTCGAAGTTCTCACGCAATGCATCGAGGAACTGCTCAGAAGTAAGACCGTTAAGATCCTTCACTACGCGGTTATAGTCGAGCACGGTCAGCTGTGAAGCCTGGAAGCAAACAGCCATGAAGTAGTTATACTCCTCGTCACCCTTATGGTTAGGATTGTTCTTAGCCTTCTCTGCACCTACCAAAGCAGCTGCAGCACTACGATGGTGACCGTCAGCAATGTAGAGAGCAGGCATCTTAGCGAATTCCTCTGTGATGGTCTTTATGTCAGCATCGTCGGTAATAACCCAGAACTTATGGCCGAATCCGTCAATCGGAGAAACAAAGTCGTACTCTGGCTTACCAGCGGCATAGCGCATAATCAGCTCATTGAGCACAGCATTGTCAGGATATGCGAAGAACACCGGCTCGATGTTAGCGTCATTAACACGAACATGCTTCATGCGGTCTTCCTCCTTGTCGCGGCGTGTCAGCTCATGCTTCTTGATGGTGCCGTTCATATAGTCGTTAACGAAAGCACCAACCACAAGACCATACTGTGTCTTGCCGTTCATGGTCTGAGCGTAGATATAGTAAGACTCCTTCTCGTCCTGACGAAGCCATCCCTTATCCTGGAACTTCTGGAAGTTCTTAGCAGCCTGCTCGTACACTCTGGGGTCGTACTCGCTTGTGCCCGGCTCAAAGTCGATTTCCGGCTTTATAATGTGGTAAAGGCTCTTTTCGTTATCGCCAGCCTCAGCTCTTGCCTCTTCGCTGTCAAGAACATCATAAGGACGTGAGGTGATTTCCTCAACCATATCTTTCGGAGGGCGTACACCTTTGAAAGGTTTAATTGTTGCCATACTCGTATGTCGTTTTTAAGAAATTGTGTAAGAATAGATTATTTGTTCACCTGGAATTTTGTGCATCCGTCTGCGAAGAAAGCATTAATCTGCTTAGCTGCAGCGATACCAGCATTGATGTTAGCCTCAGCAGTCTGAGCACCCATCTTCTTCGGTGTTGCGAAGTAGCGACCCTCGAACTTGCAGAATTCCTCGTGTGCGTCAGGCATGATATCAGAAACATACTTCAGGTCTGTACGCTCCTCAAGCAACTTGAGAAGTTCCGGCTCATTGATAACTTCCTTGCGGGCTGTGTTAACGAGGATACCACCCTTCTTCATCTTGCCAACGAGAGCAGCATTGATGCTCTGCTTGGTTTCAGGAGTAGCAGGAATATGGAGCGAAACGACGTCGCAATTCTCGAACAGAGCATCCTGTGAGTCAACAGCCTTAACGCCAGCAGCCTCAATAGCCTCCTTCGGGCAGAATGCGTCGTAAGCATAAACGTCCATACCGAAGCCCTTAGCGATGCGAGCTACGTTACGACCTACATTACCGAATGCGAGGATACCAAGCTTCTTGCCCAAAAGCTCCGAACCAGACTTGCCGTTATAGAAGTTGCGTACAGCGTATACCAACAGACCGAATACCAATTCTGCCACAGCGTTAGAGTTCTGTCCGGGAGTGTTCTCCACTACGACGTTCTTCTCTTTTGCGTAAGCGATGTCTATATTGTCAAAGCCAGCACCTGCACGAACGACAATCTTAAGAGCCTTAGCTGCGTCAAGCACCTCAGCCGTAACCTTGTCTGAGCGTACGATCATTGCCTCTACGTCAGCTACGGCGTCAAGAAGCTGCTGCTTTTCTGTATATTTCTCCAACAGAACCAGCTGATGTCCAGCACCTTCAACTTCTGCCTTAATGCCATTAACGGCTGCTGCTGCGAACGGTTTCTCTGTTGCTACTAATACTTTCATAATTTCTTTTGATTTAAGGAGTTAAACATTTTGGCGACGTTCATCATGGTCAATCAGATTATTATCAAGTCTTAAAACTATATTTCGACTTTTTTCAGTCGCCATTAAGGTTATTTAATTGCAGGAAGGAAATACACATTATATTATATACTATGTATTTCCTTCCTTTAGAGTGTTATTTTATTAATGCTGCTGCTCGAATTCCTTCATGCATGCTACCAATGCCTCAACACCCTCGATGGTCTGAGCATTGTATGTACTTGCGCGGAAACCGCCAACTGAACGGTGGCCCTTGATGCCGACCATACCCTTAGAAGTAGCGAAGTCGAAGAACGGCTTCTCCAGCTCCTTGTACTCGTCGTTCATCACGAAGCAGATGTTCATGAGCGAGCGTGAATCCTCAGCTACTGTGCCACGGAACAACTTGTTGCGGTCGATTTCGTCGTAAACGATGCGAGCGCGCTCGATAGCTCTGCGGTCCATCTCCTGAACACCACCGTTAGCCTTGATCCAACGGAGAGTCTCAAGAGCACAGTAGATAGGCACTACAGGAGGAGTATTGAACATTGAGCCTTTCTCTACGTGTGTACGATAGTCGAGCATTGTAGGAATCTGACGCTCAGCCTTGCCAAGAGCATCATCCTTAACGATTACGAGAGTAACACCTGCCATAGCGAGGTTCTTCTGAGCACCGGCGTAGATGCAGTCATACTTTGCAACGTCGATAGGACGGCTGAAGATATCAGAAGACATATCACCGATAAGTCTTACGGGAACCTCAGGCTCCTTGCGAATCTCTGTACCGTAGATAGTATTGTTGGTTGTTATATGCAGATAGTCAAGATCTGTCGGGCATGTCCAATCCTTCGGATAGAATGAATAGTTGGCGTCAGCAGATGAAGCCACCTCAACAACCTCGCCGAAGAGCTTAGCTTCCTTCATAGCCTTCTTAGCCCAAACACCACTGTTCAGGTAACCAGCCTTCTTGATAAGGAAGTTATAAGGAATCATGCAGAACTCGAGTGAAGCACCGCCACCCAGGAAGAGAACTGAATATCCCTCAGGAACCTCGAGGAGCTCCTTAATCAAGGCTACTGCCTCATCAACAACAGGCTGGAAATCCTTTGCTCTGTGGCTGATTTCAGCCAAAGAGAGTCCCGAACCGTTGAAATCCAAAATCTGACGAGCTGTGTTCTCTATCACTTCGCGCGGAAGGATAGACGGACCTGCATTAAAATTGTACTTCTTCATAAGAATGTCTATTAAGTTAATAATTTGTTCTTTGTTTGTTATTAGTTGTTGTTTCGCAAGCGAAATTACTACTTATTTTTGAAAAGTCCAAATAAAAAGCAAAAATTAATACATCTAATTTGATTTCGACTTTATAATGCTTACTCCATCTTACATTTTGTCAGCATTAAAAGCCTATATTCTCCCTATAATATTCCCCTTAAACAAGAAAATGCAAGTCGCAGCCACGTCAAGCGTCCGACCTGTCTGCAACCTACATTTATTATATAGAGGCTACGTTACGCCTCCTTTTATTTATCAGTTTCCTTGTTGGGGAGATGGAACTCGTACGACTTGTCGAACACCTGTCTTACCTTATTAATCTCAAGGAAGGTAGTTCCGCCAGAGTTGCCGAGTCCGAAGCGACCGCTCAGATAGGCAATCTTGTCGTCAAGAGTGATATATCCCTTCTGTCTCAGCATGCGGAGAGCAGCCGTGAACATATAATTTGGCGATATCTTGTCCTTCTGGTGGATGGCGATGACACCGAAGCTCAGGTTCAGCCAACGCTGCGTCTTCTCATTATAGCAGATTGCAAGAATCGGGTTCGGTCCACGGAAGGCAGCAAGATGACGTACCGTCTCGCCCGTCAAACTGTCGGTGATGATACCGGCAACGCCAAGCTTGCGTGTAGCGTCGATGGCAGCGTGAGCCAAGAACTCCCTTTGCGAGCAGTTCTCGTTCATCGGCACCTCGTACTCTCCCATAGCGTTGCGGTCCTTCTCAGCCTGTTCGGCAATGGCGGCCATAGTCTTCACAGCCTCAAGCGGATACTTTCCGCTTGCCGTCTCGCCCGAGAGCATAAGAGCGTCCGTGTATGAATAGATGGCGTTGGCGATGTCAGTAACCTCGGCACGTGTAGGTCTCGGATTCTTTATCATCGTGTGGAGCATCTGAGTGGCTACGATGACAGGCTTCTTATTCATCACACACTTTCTGATAATCTGACGCTGTATGCCGGGAATTCTTTCGATTGGCACCTCAATGCCGAGGTCGCCACGCGCAATCATCACGCCGTAAGAAGCATCGATGATTTCGTCGATGTTGTCCACACCCTCCTGATTCTCTATCTTTGATATTATCTTGATGTCGCTATTATGCTCGTCCAAAATCTTCTGAATGGCAAGGACATCGTCTGCAGAGCGCACAAAAGAGTGAGCAATAAAGTCGATATCTTCCTCTATTGCCAACAGAATGTTCCGATAGTCCTTCTCGGTCAAAGCAGGCAAAGCGATGTGTTCTCCTGGAACGTTCACACTCTTGTGCGCTCCAAGCACGCCGTCGTTCTGCACCTGAGCCACAATGGTCGGACCTTCTATGTCCATGACCTTCATGTCCAGTTCGCCGTCGTCGAAGAGAATGTCGTCTCCCACCTTCACGTCCTTTGCAATGTCAGGATAGCTAAGATTCACGATGTCATGACTGGAGTCCATGTCCGGGCGTCCGAAAATCTTCACCACGTCTCCGGTCTTATACTCTATAGGCTGATCCACACCCGTCGTGCGGACCTCTGGACCTTTCGTGTCTATCATCAATGCGATGTGCGGCGACACCGTTCTCACATTTTTTATTATAGTACGTATCCCGTCCGGAGTGGCATGGGCAGTATTCATGCGGACCACATTCATTCCAGCGAAAAACAACTGGCGAATGAAGTCGACGTCACACCTGCGGTCACTGATTGAAGCAACAATCTTTGTCTGTTTCATCTTACATTATCTTTATATGTGTTTTCTACTACAAAATTACGCATATTTATTGATATACACAACAGTAGCCCACCATTTTCGTACATCACTTTCTCCTTACCATAGGTCAGCCACACGGTCATGTGGGACGAAAACCAGTTCGGTGGGTATTTTCACCCATTTCCTGTCCACAACAATCTTCAGTCGGCTGCCTTCTGTTTGTTTCAGAGTGTACGTACCCGCCTTGGCGTTATAGGTAAGGACAGCGGTCAGATCTTCCGAACCATAGTCGTTCACGATGTCCAGCTTCACGCTGTTCTTGCCCGAATGTTTAAAGGATGTTATAAGCCACTTGCGGGAGTCACGCACGGCACCGAAATATCCTGGCACCACACCGAAGACGTCCTGTCCCGGCACACTCACTCCTTCACCGTCCAGACACAAGTCCAGATAGACATGATATTCCTCGTTATATACATACGTATTAAACGCTGATTCGGCCTTGTCTGACTGCGCCATGATTCCTAAAGCCATGACAGCAAACACCAGCAATAACAATAATCTTTTCATAACTATACGTGATTTAAATCAATATTTTTCCAAACTGCGCAATTATTATATATAAATGCGTTTTTGCTTTATTTCTCTGCAAATGTAACAATTTACATCAAGAATAGTTAGAAAAAAACAAAAAAGATATTGAAATAATTTGTCTTTCTCATTTAAAATACTATATTTGCAGAGAATATTTAACTTTTTTATGAAAAAAGAGAGATTATTTCCAGACTACATTTTTGAATCAAGTTGGGAAGTATGCAATAAAGTAGGCGGCATCTACGCCGTTTTGTCGACAAGAGCCAAGACTCTTAAGGAGAAACTTGGTGACCGTCTTATCTTCATTGGTCCTGACTGTTGGGGTGAAAAAACATGTCCTTACTTCGAGGAGGACAAGTCTTTATTTTCGGAATGGCAAGTACAAGCTGCAAAAGAAGGCATTAACGTCAAGATAGGACGCTGGACCATACCAGGCAGTCCCGTCGCAATATTGGTGGACTTCAATGCCTTTTATCCGCAAAAAGACACCATATACACTCAGCTTTGGAACAAGTTCCATGTGGACAGCCTTCACGCCTATGGCGATTACGACGAGGCTTCCATGTTCGCTTATGCCGCCGCACGTGTCGTTGAGAGTTTCTACAACAACGTCATAGCCAAGCAGAAGCCGGCTGCCAAGGTCGTATACCACGGCAACGAATGGATGACCGGACTGGGTGTGCTCTACATACATGACCGCCTGCCGCAGGTGGCAACAATCTTCACCACTCACGCAACAAGCATCGGTCGTAGCATCGCCGGCAACAACAAGCCGCTCTACGACTATCTCGAGGCATACAACGGCGACCAGATGGCTGACGAGCTCAACATGCAGAGCAAGCAGTCCATCGAGAAGCAGACAGCTGCTTACGTCGACTGTTTCACCACCGTTAGTGACATCACAGCCCGCGAGTGTGCCGAACTGTTGGACAAGCCCGTTGACGTGGTGCTTCCCAATGGCTTCGAGGACGACTTCGTGCCGCAGGGCAAGGAGTTCGACCGTAAGCGCACGGCAGCACGCCGTCGTCTGCTCGACATAACACGCGCCCTTACCGGCGACACCGTATCAGACGACGCTGTGATTATCTCCACAAGCGGACGCTATGAGTGGCGCAACAAGGGCATCGATGTCTTCATCGAGGCTGTCAACCGCCTCCGCCTCTCTGCAGACCAGCTTAATAAGGAAGTGGTGGCATTCATCGAAGTGCCGGCATGGGTGAACTGCCCGCGCGAAGACCTTGCAGAGCGACTCGCAAAGATGGCTGAGGGCGAGACCTTCGACACTCCGCTCGACACTCCCGTCATCACACATTGGCTCAACGAGCAGCAGAACGACCGTGCCCTTGGCATGATGAACTGGCTCGGTATGCGCAACGCCAAGGGAGAGAAGGTGAAGCTCGTCTTCATTCCTTGCTATCTTACCGGCGATGACGGCATCGTGAACCTCTCTTACTTCGATGTCATACTCGGCAACGACCTTTGTGTCTATCCCTCATATTACGAGCCGTGGGGTTACACACCGCTTGAGGCAGTAGCCTTCAAGGTGCCGTGCATCACCACCGACCTTGCAGGATTCGGACTCTGGGCGCACAACGAGGCAGGCGGACACATCACTCTCGACAAGGGCGTGGAGGTCATCCATCGTACCGACTACAACTACAACGAGGTGGCTGACGACATCCGCGATACTGTCATCAAGTATGCTAATGCCACAAAGCAGAAACAGGGCAGAATACGCAACAACGCCCGCGCTCTCTCGCAGAAGGCATTGTGGAGCCAGTTTATCGAGTACTATTACGAGGCTTACGACTTCGCCCTTAACAAGGCAGAGCAGAGAATCGCAAAGACAAAGTAAAAAAAGAAACAAAAGTTGAATTAAAACCATATCACAAATTTTATGAAAATCAAAGCAGACTATGCTAACGCTCCTCAGTGGAAGGAGGTTACAATCAAGTCAACACTTCCCAAAGAGCTGAAGTGTCTTGACGAGCTCGCACACAACATGTGGTGGGCATGGAACTACGAGGCACGTGAGTTGTGGAAGAGCCTTGACAAGGATCTCTACGAAGAGGTTGGTCACAACCCCGTAATGCTTCTCGACCGTCTCAGCTATGAGCGCAAAGAGGCCATCGTTAAGGACAAGACCATCATGGAGCGCGTCAAGTCAGTATACAAGCTGTTCCGCGACTATATGGACGTTGAGCCGGACGCATCTCGTCCCTCTGTTGCCTACTTCTGCATGGAGTATGGTATCAACCAGGTGGTTAAGATTTATTCTGGCGGTCTCGGTATGCTCGCCGGTGACTACATGAAGGAGGCTTCTGACTCTAACGTCAACATGTGTGGCGTTGGCTTCCTCTATCGTTACGGCTATTTCAAGCAGACTCTCTCTATGGACGGTCAGCAGATTGCTCAGTACGACGCACAGAACTTCAGCTCTCTTCCCGTAGAGCGCGTGCTCGACGAGAACGGCCAGCCGCTCGTAGTTGACGTTCCTTACATGAACTATCAGGTTCACGCTTATGTATGGGTGATGAACGTCGGCCGCATCAAGCTCTACCTCCTCGATACTGACAACGAGATGAACTCAGAGTTCGACAAGCCTATCACACACGCCCTCTACGGTGGCGACAACGAGAACCGTCTCAAGCAGGAGATTCTTCTCGGTATCGGTGGTATGCTCACTCTCAAGAAGCTCGGCATCAAGAAGGACGTTTATCATTGCAACGAGGGCCACGCAGCTCTCTGCAACCTCCAGCGTCTCATCGACTACATCAAGGAAGGTTTGTCATTCAACGAGGCTCTCGAGCTCGTTCGCGCTTCTTCTCTCTATACCGTACACACTCCCGTACCCGCAGGTCACGACTACTTCGACGAGTCGCTCTTCGGCAAGTACATGGGTGGCTATCCCAGCATGCTCGGCATCACATGGGACGAGTTCATCGGTATGGGCCGCACCAATCCTGATGACCACTCAGAGCGTTTCTGTATGTCAACATTCGCTTGCAACACCTGTCAGGAGGTTAACGGCGTAAGTAAGCTCCACGGTTGGGTTAGCCAGCGTATGTTCGCTCCCATCTGGAAGGGTTACTATCCTGAGGAAAGCCACGTAGGTTATGTTACCAACGGTGTTCACTTCCCCACATGGACAGCAACAGAATGGCGCAAGCTCTACGCTAAGTACTTCGACAAGAACTACATCTACGACCAGAGCAACGAAAGCCTCTGGCACGCTATATATAATGTACCCGACGCTGAGATCTGGGAGACACGTATGGCTCTCAAGAAGAAGCTCGTCGACTACATCCGCGAGAAGTTCGCTGCCACATGGCTCAAGAACCAGGGCGATCCTTCACGTGTGGTTACTCTCCTCGAGAGCATCACACCTAACGCCCTCTACATCGGCTTCTGCCGTCGCTTCGCCACATACAAGCGTGCTCACCTCCTCTTCACCGACCTGGAGCGTCTCTCTAAGATCGTGAACAACCCGGAGCGTCCGGTTAAGTTCATCTTCTCTGGTAAGGCTCACCCGGCTGACGGTGCAGGTCAGGGCCTCATCAAGCGCATCTTCGAGATCAGCCAGCGTCCTGAGTTCCTCGGCAAGATCATCTTCCTCGAGGACTACGACATGCAGCTCGCACGCCGCCTTGTTTCTGGTGTAGACATCTGGATGAACACTCCGACTCGTCCTCTCGAGGCTTCTGGTACATCAGGCGAGAAGGCTGAGATGAACGGTGTTGTCAATCTCTCCGTACTTGACGGATGGTGGGTTGAGGGCTACCGCGAGGGTGCCGGCTGGGCTCTCAAGCAGGAGCGCACATACCAGAACCAGGGCTATCAGGATCAGCTCGACGCAGCTACCATCTACTCGCTCCTCGAGAACGAGATTCTGCCGCTCTACTACAACCGCAACGCTCAGGGCTTCAGCGAGGGCTGGATCAAGACCATCAAGAACTCTATCGCCACTATCGCTCCTCATTACACAATGAAGCGTCAGCTCGACGATTACTTTGACAAGTTCTACATCAAGGAGGCTGCCAACTTCAAGAAGCTCTCTGCTAACAACAACAAGCTCGCTAAGGAGCTGGCTGCTTGGAAGGAGACTGTCGCTCAGCGTTGGGACTCTATCCGCGTGGTAAGCAAGGACGACTCAGTTCTCTATGGTGCAGAGACCGGCAAGAAGTACACACTCCGCTACGTCATCGACGAGCAGGGTCTGAACGATGCAGTAGGTCTGGAGCTTATTTCTATCAAGACTGACAAGAACGGCGAGGAGCACATCTTCTCTAAGCGCGAGTTCACTATGGTTGGTCGCGAGGGCAACAACTACACATTCGAGGCTACATTCGAGCCTAACGTTGCCGGCGCATTCAAGAGCTGCGTACGTATGTATCCGAAGAACGAGAACCTCGTTTACCGCGAGGACTTCTGCTACGTTAAGTGGCTCGACTAATGTCTGACGTTCCTAACATAACATATAAATAGAAAGAAAATCCTAAAGACTCATGCCGTCGGCATGGGGCTTTGGGATTTTTTTGTTTAAACCATAACCTTAAAAAGAAAAGCAATATGAAGTTTATCGGAATCATTCCCGCCAGATATGCGTCGTCACGCTTCCCGGGAAAACCTCTTGCCGTACTTGGTGGCAAGTATGTCATACAGCGTGTGTATGAGACGGTCAGCAGCGTGCTCGACGAAGCTTACGTTGCCACCGACGACCAGCGCATCTTCGATGCCGTAATAGCTTTCGGTGGAAAAGCCGTTATGACAAGAACAGACCATAAGAGTGGTACGGACCGCATAGAGGAAGCAGCAGAGAAACTTGCTACAGACGCTGACGTGATAGTAAACATCCAGGGTGACGAGCCTTTCATCCAGCCGTCGCAGATACAGACCATCTGCCATTGCTTCGACGATGCCTCAACACAGATAGCCACCATCGGCAAGCCTTTCGACACAATTGAGGCAGCAGAGAACCCCAACTCACCGAAGATAGTGCTCGACAACAACGGTTACGCCATGTATTTCTCACGATCAGTCATCCCCTTCGTAAGAGGCGTAGAGAAGGAAGAATGGCTGCAGCACTATCCCTTCCTAAAGCATCTCGGCATCTATGCCTATCGCCGCGAAGTGCTTAAAGAAATAACCCAACTACCCCAGTCGTCGCTCGAGAAAGCTGAAAGCTTAGAGCAGCTCCGCTGGTTGCAGAACGGCTACAGAATAAAGGTTGGATACACCGATGTCGAGACTGTCGGAATTGACACTCCCGAAGACCTGCAAAGAGCTGAAGAATATCTGAATGAGAATTAGGAGTTTTGAGTTTTGAGTTTTGAATTGTGCGCTACGCGCATTAGGAATTATCCATTTTTGAATTAAATTCCTAACTGAATAATTCAAAATCGCCGTAGGCGACAATTCAAAACTCAAAACTCAAAATTCAAAACTCTCAACCCTTTGGTTCAGCAGCCATTGCGCTTTCCTCTTCCGGCAGTTTATAGCGTTTGACGACGCTATGGTCTTCCAGGTAAATGCGGTTAAGGGTGAAAGCCAAGGCTTCCAGGGTCTTTTCTCTTACAGAAGGTTTCAGCTGGCATTCCCAAACCGTTATGCAATGCCAACCCATTTCTGCAAGCTTGCGCTGTTCCTCCAAGTCACGGTTACGATTGCGCTCTATCTTTGCTTTCCAAAACTCCACATTTGTCTTTGGAAGCACATAATACTTACAGCCTTCATGCCCGTGCCAGAAACAACCGTTGACAAAGACTACCGAGCGATACTTGCGCAGCACAATATCGGGATGACCAGGAAGACGAGGATGGTTAAGCCGATAGCGAAAGCCTCGGCTGAACAGGTACTTCCTCACCAGTATCTCCGGCTTCGTACCCTTTCCTCGTATTGACGCCATACAATGATGGCGTTGCTCCTTAGTCAGTTTGTCCATATCTGGTTCATAACAGATTTATTTTTAAATACTTTACAAACATAGAGTTGACACGATAGCCAACAGAAATGATTGCGTCAAGGTTGTAGAACTTTGTCATGTAGTTCTTACCATCTGCGGCAGTTGCCGAGTTTTTCTCGGTAACTGAATCTTCAACAAGTTCTCCGCTCTTAAATATGTTCTTCAGATGCAATCCGATATTGTCTGTTGAGCAGTCAAAAAGTTGTGCCATAGCCTTTTGCGTAGCCCATACCGTTTCTTCTTTATATAACACTTGTACTCCTTGCTCCTTACCCTCTGCCACGAAAGTGAGGAATTCCGCTGTACTGTTTCGTATTTCAAATTTCTTTGCCATAAATCATAATTTTATTACATCCGCATTCTACATTCATCACAACATTGTGATAATCAACCTATTGTTATGCATGGCTCAATATTGCATATATTCTATTTTGCTCTTCTGACAATATATTTTGAATACATGTCTTCAAATTCTCCTTTAAGGAAGAATCCTTGATAGTTTCACGCAATCTTTCTTTAACAATGTCGGAAGCTTCTTCTTCAATATTCTCATAGTTGCCATGAGATTTAATAATCTCGCTAATTGATTTCTGAGGTGTAAATCCAGGAATTTTATTGATAACCATTTCTATTTGTTGTTTATCATAAATTCCCCAATATTTCAGATTTTCTTCAACATAGTCTTTTTTTTCTGCCTTGTTTTGAGGTAAATCTTGCATCAAATCCAAAAATGAAGAAAAATCTCCGAGGATAAGACCATAGCTATTATATAGATTATTGTAAATTAAGTTAAATTTGTTTACAGAATCAGACTTGGGCATTAAATCAAGTAAAAGGGTTGCCTTGAATCCTTTCTCATCTATGTCACGAACTAAATACTTTAATCTTGCTCGCTCTTCTTCACCATAATGCCCATCTATAAATTTGGATGCGATATTGTTAATTTCCAAGTAGTCGAATGATGCTTGAAAATCAACTAAAGCAGTACGTAAGTCTCGGAGTTTATCTAATTCTTGATTGTATTTTATTACTGAAAGTTGAAGATTTCTGTTTGCGATATTTTCTACATGGTTTTGTTGATTCTGTTTATAGAGTATATATAGTGCAATTGCAGAAGACAAAACCGCCCCGATATAACTACCCCAAAAGCCAAGCCATGATGAACTATCTCCTGTAATAGGGAATAGCATTAGCTGCACCATTAGAGTGTTGATAATCAATGGGGTGGCTATGATTAACAGTAATTGAATATAGTATTTTTTTATATGTCTTAAATAACTATTCATCTAAACGTTAATAATATTTATTCTATTGATTACTTTTTGAGTTATTGCAATACTCCTTAAACTCTTTCCTTGTCATAGCAATCCCCTTGGATGCATTGCTGTCAAGTCCATAGACAAAAGGAGAAGACAGCAGAGTATATTTGCCTAACTTCAAGCAAATGCGGATAGGCTTGTCATAGCCTCCATATTTCAGGGCTGCGCCTTTTGCTCCCTCTTTTTCTTTCGCCAGTACTTCACTCATATCCATCGCTTCCACTGAGAGTACATGATAATATCCTTTTACCAAGTGGTTATCAACTGGGGCAAAGTATTTTATCTTTTGGAAATCAACACCCGAAAGAACAGAAGTGTACCCAGAGAAGAATATTCCGCTTTTGCCATCCACAACCAATTCTTTGGAGACATTCACATGAGTATCTACAGATGCAAGATAGAATGGTCCTCTGTTGACAGGCTCGTTTGTGTATTCCAATCCCTTTTGAGGTATGCTTTCTTCCAACAACCGTTCCCGTCCGTTGTCATCCTCAAGCCAATGGCGGATCTGTCGGCGCAAGGCTTGCTCCGAACTGTTGGCATTTATGATGATGCTTCCGTCCACAGCATGCTGCTCTTGGTCGGGACGCAAGGGGAATGCACCAATTCCTATCAAGCGGTTAGACTGCTGATAGTAATAGTCACCATTCTCTGCGTCAAGTGCCTCCAACGGTATGCGACCAGGAAACAGCACATAACCAGCTATGATTTCTTTCTTCAAGTGTTCGTGGTCACGTCCTTCTTCCGTGTAGTATATGGCATCACGGTAACGATGCATCTGATCAATGGCATCAGCTGGCGGCACATCATAACGGCTGTCATATCTGCTGCCGTTCTCATCCGTGTCGGCTATTCGGTATTTGGCATCAAATAGGTAGGTGAACTTCATATTACCTTCTGCTTGCCTGCTCAGTCTCAGCACAATGTCAGGACGCTGCACAGTCGTCATGGTGTTTGTTCCGCTTATGGCTGAAAGGGATTTGCCTTTATGCACCTCGGCATTGTAGCATAAACTTGCCAACTCAATGCCGTCTTGGTTGATGAAACTCACCGAACCGCCATATACGAGTTGCGGAATAAAGTCGTTGCTAATGTCTCTGCCGTTCACCTTTGGCTTGGCATCCTTGCACAACTCCTTCATTACATCCTGCACAATGTTCTTCACCTTGATGAAGCACCATATCTCATATAGGTCGCAGATGTCTTTCACCTCCAGTTTTCTCATGCCATCCTCCAGTTCATAGCCCTGCTGCAGTTCCACCCATTTCTCCATGATGGTCTTATAGCCTTGTGCCTGTTTCATCACAAGATTGTCTTGTGTGAACCCCTTGAACTGTCCTACGCCACGGAAAAAAGCATTGTTCAAGAGTTGCATCAGCTCGTTCTCCATGTCTTCAAGCGAAGTGTCTATGCGCTTCGGGTCGTCAAGGTGCATGGCGGTCATAATGTGCTCCTTCACCACAGCAAAGCGACGTGCCATCTCTCGAATGGCGTATTTCAAGAAACGATTCTCTATGGTGTCATGGCTCAGCGTCAGTTCCTCCGTGCGGTACAGATGGGCAGGATTGTCTTTGTGTGTCTGGTATTCGTTTTCCAGTTCTCTGGGAATGTATGCCATGCACTCGGCTCTCTCATACTTAGCCACAGAGCGCAACCGTCGTTTGGGACGGTCAATGATTAGGCGTGCTGCCGCCATGATGTCGGCATAGCACGACTTGAATATCTGCCACCATATCAGCGGATTGTTCTCACCTGTGCCTTGGCGCATACTGAGATAGGTGTCTTTCAAGAACGATGTACTCAGCATGGCGTATTCATGCTCTATATCGGAGATGATGGTCTTTAGGTCGGAGCGGTAGTCCAACTTGTAGCTCAACACCTCGGTCATGAACTTCAGTTCCTTTGTCTGTTCTTCCCCTTTCACTTTGTAGGTGATGCAGAAGTCGGTCATTCCCACTTGGTTGTGAAAGTTCAGCGAGCCGTACAACTCATCGCCTGTACTGATGATGGTGCTTTTGTCCTTGCCATCTGTTCGCAGATGATCGTTGATGGCAAGTGACAAATCTTCCAAACTCTTGCCCTTGCCGCGTACAATAAGTGGATATTCTGTATTCTCGAAGAATACGGCTTCATGGCGGATGTCATTTCCTTCCTGTGCGTTTCCGTCAAAAGAAAACTTGACATGCTGTGTTTCCGATGTGTAGCGGCACAACAACTTTGCGGCACTGTCAGTATTGACGGTGTCGATACAGAGATTGCGGATGGTCTCGGCTATTCTCCGCTCATGATTAGGACAAGAGAACCTTATAAGCAAGTCCTCGTTTGTCACTTCAAAGTTGAATACACTTGCCATACTTTTGTGGGCATGAATGTTTAGTTCCAGAAAGAGACAAAATGGTCACGCTTCAGTTGACTGAGCATGCTGTCAATCTTTTTAACGGACTGCAACTTGTCTTGTTCTCCCAACTGATTTGTGATGATGTGGCGCAAGGCGGTAAGTATGTTCAAGTCGCCATATTGCTTGGCTTCATCCACATTCACCTCTGCTTTGGCTATGCGTTCCTTGTCTGCTTCCGAATCGGTGATTTTCAGCTTCGTTTCATCGCCCTCTATGCGTGAGAGAATTTTCATCAGCGTAAAGTTGTCAAGTGCAGCTATGCGGTCGGTCTGTCCGAACTCCTGCGATGCTTGTAGATATATCAGCGCTTCATTGGCGGCACGATAACCAAGCTTGAAAGGTGTGCCTTCAAGCAAGGCATTGATGCGCTTCAGATAGTCTATCGTGAACTTTGCATCATCCCCCAGATCATCCATTATTTCCCTTGCCTCAATGTGACGGTCAACAAGCAGCGCGTTCAAGTCAGCATCATCGTTCTCCTCAAATGCCTCAACAATGGCTTTAAGGTCATCGTCTGTTGTGTCAGTAAGAAAACTGTCATAGTTCACCTCATTCATTTCTACCGACATGGCTCTGTCGAGCACCTTGCGTGAGAAAGAGAAAGTCGTCTCGTCCATATTCACAGTACCTATTACAATGAGATTCTTGGGCAAAGTCACACCTTTAGTGCGGAAATGCTTGATAACCTTTGTTATTGCTGATTCCGTATCACCAGCCGTGAAGTTCGGGAACAGCGTGTTTACCATCGCTTTCGCCACATCTTCTCCAAACGAGTTGAAAGGCTTGATGATTGGGTCTGTCAAGTACTCTTCACCCTCAAAGCTGCGACTCTCAATGGCACTCAGAAACTCTGCGAAATATTCCTCCACCGGAGCAAGATTCATTTCATCGAGACACAAAAAGAACGGCACTACAGGATGCTGCCATGCCTTGACGATAAACTCAATGAATGGAGTGAAGACATAGTGCGGACTTGGAATGTTAGACAGATAACCGATTACGTCCATCGAGTTGTGCCAATTGGGCTTCACTTGTATCAGTTCAAAGTTGGCTGGTGAGTGCAGCGTCCAACGGTCATTGGCAAAGTCCGTCCCCTTATATCCTTCAGCTTTCTGCAATTCTTCTGTAACTGTCGCCTGTGCTAACTTACGCACAATACGGCTCTTGCCGGTACCGCTGATGCCGGCAAGAAGCATGAAGGATTTGGTGCGGAGAGCGGTGAGATATTGTAAATAATAGCCTTGAGCAGAATTTATAATTAAGTTCGAGAATTCAGATTTCTTCTTAACCTTTGTCTCTCCATTCCAAAATGCCATTCCAAAAGAATTTTGCGAAATAAGCTCCGACAACTTAACTCCCTTATTTATTTCAACTATATAATTTTCAGAGAGTCCTGCTCTACTAACAATATTTTTTACAGACAGCTTATTGGCACGAATATTTTGACCATATTTAAGTCCGAATAAATGGATACCGGCAACTTGGGAATGATTGTTATTACCAGCTTTATACATGCTTTTAAGGATATCGCCTAATTCTTGTTCAGAGAATAAATGACTTGATGAATCGTTTACTATAAGCTCATCAACAGTTTTAACAATAGGCTTTATAGACGTGGTTTGGATGATACTGCTGTCAGTCCATTCTTTTAATTCCCCGGGTATGTGCGGTTTTGTTGGAATCCACACTACATATTTTGCACGTCCATTTTGATACCAATAGAATTCCTTTGTATGGGCAATAATCGTTTCTATAATAGGTCGGTTAGACCCACTATTATTCATGAGTTGGCTAATGTTGAAAGGAACATTTTCCTCGATTCTTTCTGCTAAAACTTGAAGATATGTATCTGCGATACTATGATCTTTCCCATCAGGTGTTTGGGAATAGACCCTCGGCTCAGACATATCTATTTTTATATATTCACACTGTTCATCACTGCGAATATACTTAAAATATGTATTTGGACTTAACTCATTTATGAGCTCCAATAGATGTTGTAACTTCATTTTCTAATATTGTGATTTATATAATCAAATATTTCATTGGCAATACCTTTTGCTAGAACAAAAGGAACGCCATTACCAACAGTCTTGAAAGCATCGGTCAATGTCACATCATGAGGAAGGACAAAGTTTGCCGGTAATGATTGTATGGCCAGTGCTTCTGCGACAGATATGCGACGAGGAAGATATGGATGTATGTGTACCTCATTGTTGCCATAAGCTGCTGTTGGAGAATAACGCCAACGGTGTAGACGCTTGTAACACTTTTTCTCAACATCCCCTTCATCTTTAGTTTTGAATCGGACTATCCCAGCACGAGGTTTAAAGAACATATCCTCATTAGGGTGATGTGCCACATCATTTATCCTCCACCAATGTTCAACAGTTAAATCTTCTATTATATCTTTTGGCATTTCAGTTTCTATACCTTCATTATATAGAGTTTTATCAGGCCACTTGATGTTTTTTATTTCATCAAGTTTATACCTTTTATGTACATCCCAAGGGAAGTCTATAAGATGTCCATTTTCAGTTTCAAGGTTTAACTGGTCAGCTATATCTTGCCGGAATCCTATCAATATAATTCTATCTCTGTCTTGTGGAGCACCAAATTCCAATGAATTTACTAATTGCTCAGTCAAACAATATCCATTATCTCGAAATTGTTGCTTTAGTTCTTCGAAGAAAGCCCGGTGTCTTGCCGTTCTGTATAATCCTTTTACGTTTTCAAATAAAAAGAAGTCTGGTAAAGCCGTACATATCAATCTTGCGTATGTTTCAGACAATTTGCCATTTTCACCGTCACGTCCTCTATTTTTACCGGCAACTGAAAAATCAGGACATGGAGGACCACCGATAAACCCAGTAAGTTCTTCTTCCTTTGATTCTTCAACCCAACCTAAGAGTCTTTGCATCTTATCCTCATGTGTTCCATCGACATACTCTGTTATATCTTCAACATGATGACCATACCGAGGTTCTGCTATGCCAATATTTTGGCGTGCGTATCTGTAAATCCGGTTAAAGGCCTCATGAAATTCATTCACGAAAACAATGTTATAATGACCTTGTAGTTCAAAACCTAAATCGAGGAATCCTGCACCAGAAAAGAACGAAAATATATTCATTATAGCTATTTATTTTTTTATTTCTTTTTCCTCACTAAACGCCTTAATCTCGTCAGCAAGGACTTTCTGTAATTTCTCTTTCGGCACTATCAGCTGATAATCCGCCACTCCGATAGGCTTGCCCATATCTTCAAGCGCAAGTTCCACCTCTACACGGTCTTTTTCAGCACAGAGAATGATTCCGATGGAACGATTCTCGTCCGCACCACGCTCAAGGCGGTCGAGCAGAGAAAGATAATAGTTCATCTTTCCTGCATACTCAGGTTTGAAAGCACCTATCTTTAGGTCAACGGCAACAAGACAACGCAGCCCACGATGGAAAAACAGCATATCCACCTTACTTTCCTTGCCGTTGTATTCCAACACATGCTGGTTGCCTATGAAAGTGAAGCCATTGCCGAGTTCCATAAGGAAACGGGTGATGGCTTTTACAAGACGATCTTCAAGTTCAAGCTCCAAGATAGGACTGGTCACTCCCAAGAAACCAAGATTATAGTTGCTGCTGAACACTTCGTTGGCATACTGCGCTTGTTCGGCAGGAAGAGTGCGGTCGAAATTGTTGTCTACTCTTGCCAATGCCTGTGTCTCATACATATTGAGTTTGATGGCATTGAGCAACAAGTCGCGATTCCAACCTTTTTCCACCGTCTTTGTGGCATAATAGAGAGTAGCATCATCATCTAATCCTTTGCTCAAAAGCAACATATTATGTGACCACGGCAAAAGTGCAACGCTGCGTTGCACTTTCTCATTATGTCCTGCGTAACGCTCATAGAATTTCTTCATGTACCACAGGTTTCGCGGTGAAACACCCATTTTAGGGTATCGTTCTTTTAGGTCTGCCGACAATCTTTTAACAACGCTGTCACCATACCCACTTTCAATCTTGCGTTCATGAAGCATTTGGCCAATTTCCCAATATGCGGTAGAGACGTAGCCATTGACATGTCGGGCTATTTCTGTCCGCGCGTGTTCAATTACTGCGACAGCGTGTCGCAGTATCTCGGCATAATCGCTACTCTCTATTGAGAGTTTGTTGTCTTTATTGTCTGTTGTCATTTTATCAGTCTATGTTATCTTCTCTGAGATGGTCAATCTGAATGCAAAGATAATTATAATACATCACAATTACGCATAAACGCAGTGAGATTTACGTTTGTTTTGCAACTTGACGAAGACAATATTTGCATTTCTAATGCTCAATACTATGAGCTGAGCGCACAACAAAATCTTTGGTGCGAAATTCTTGAGTTTTGAGCGTGCAGCGA